>Ga0207704_10000046_pt1 | contig 86187 bp, 80 predicted proteins | sample KBSMisM12_FD_184308 | JGI IMG/M metagenome (GOLD analysis project Ga0207704, IMG submission 184308) | Miscanthus rhizosphere microbial communities from Kellogg Biological Station, Michigan, USA - KBS Miscanthus M1-2 (SPAdes) (version 2) | ecosystem: Host-associated > Plants > Roots >...
AGGAAACAGAAGAGCGGAAAGAAGACGGAACAACTGACCTGAAATTGTTTTGACGAATACCCCTTTCAGGGGTTAGGATAAAGCCCCCACCTTTGGTGGGGGTTGTTTACTTAGTAGCATTATTGCAGGCTGGAAAAATGCCTTGCAAACAGAACATAGAGCTCTACAATACAGTACAGAAGTGCTTTTTTACTGTCGACTGATTAAAAAATCATTAATCAATTGTTTAATTTTTTTGATTTTATACTTGATCAGTCAAAGAGCTGCTGTACAATAATTTAACATATTAACATTTGTTAATAATATATCTTAATAACTTCCGTTACTTAGCAGAAGAATGTTCCGAAGAATCACAATGGCAAAATATTTGTAAAGGGGGCATTAACATAAACCATTTAGTTTAACCAAACACAACAACAATGAAAAAAGTAACTAAACTAATGGCTATCGCTGTAGCGGCCATAGCTATATTTTTCGCAACAAATGTAAAAGCACAAACTGTGGACAAAAGTGCATGGCGCTTAGGTATCGGTGTTGAAGGAGGTTTGCCGACGGGAGACCTGCATACTACACATAGTTGGGACTTAGGAGGAACTGCACGTTTACAATATGGAATTGATAAAAATGTTGCTTTAATGCTGACCTCTGGTTATTATAACTTTTTTGGAAAAAACTTCTCAGCAACGATCATTGATCCAACTTCCGGAGCTGTAACCACCATAACATCGAAAGCACCAAACTTTGGATTAATTCCGGTTAAGGCTGGTGCTAAAGTGTTTTTTAATTCGCCAATTTATATAAGTGGGGAAGCCGGTGCTGGATTTGAAACCATTTCCGGAGGGAGCACAAGATTGATATTATCTCCTGGCCTTGGTTGGGCCAACCACTCATGGGATATTGGTGCACGTTACGAAAACTTCTCAGGCGGTGGTGCAAATTACGGTCTTGTGAACTTACGCGTTGCTTACGGTTTTACACTGTAATCAGGAAAATTTACTTTAAACAAAAAGCCCGCTACGATATCGTAGCGGGCTTTCTTATTTCTGATAGTTGAGTTTCTTAGCTTAATTTTGCCAGGGCAGCTTTAATTCTCTTCATCGCTTCTACCAATTTATCTTCGGCAGCTGCGTAAGAAATACGGATCGATTTAGGATCGCCGAATGAATCACCACCTACAGTGGCAACGTGTGCTTCTTCCAAAAGGAATATGCTCAATTCGTCTGCATCTTTAATGGTTTGGCCATTGTAGCTTTTCCCGAAAAATGAGGTTACATTCGGAAAGAAGTAAAATGCGCCATCAGGCAGGTTTACATTAACGCCAGGGATATCTTTTAACAATCCGTATACAAGGTCGCGGCGTTTTCTGAACTGTTCGCGCATTTTCAGAACGCTTTCTAAACCACCTTCGCTTGCAGCAACACCAGCTTTCTGGGTGATTGAGCAGGTGCCTGAAGTAACCTGTCCCTGCATTTTATCGCAGGCAGCAGCAACTTCTTTATTAGATGCGGTATAACCAATTCTCCAGCCGGTCATAGCAAATGCTTTTGAAAAGCCGTTGATGATGATCACGCGATCTTTGATGCTATCAAACTGGGCTATCGACTCATGCTTGTCAACAAAGTTGATGTGCTCATATATTTCGTCAGACAGGATATAAACACTCGGATGTTTTTCGAACACTTTTGCCAATCCTTCCAGTTCTGCTTTGTTGTAAACACTGCCAGTAGGGTTACAAGGTGATGAGAACATGAATAATTTAGTGTTTGGCGTAATTGCAGCCTCTAATTGTTCAGGAGTGATCTTGAATTCCTGCTCAACAGTAGTATCAATAAATACGCTTTTACCTTCAGCTAATTTTACCACTTCTGAGTAAGAAACCCAGTAAGGGGTAGGGATAATTACTTCTTCGCCAGGGTTAACCAAACAAAGCACAGCGTTGGCAATAGCTTGTTTAGCGCCTGTAGAAACCACGATCTGGCTGAAATCATAATCCAGACCATTTTCGTTCTTAAGTTTAGCAGCGATCGCCTTTCGCAGTTCAGGATAACCTGATACCGGTGTGTAATAGGTGAAATTTTCATCCATAGCCTTCTTCGCCGCTTCCTTCACGTACTCAGGGGTATGAAAATCCGGTTCGCCAAAACTAAGGCTGATCACATCAACACCTTTGGCAGCAAGCTCACGGCCCAATTTTGCCATTTTGATAGTTGCCGACTCGGAAAGGTTGTTGATTCTGTTACTTAATGCGCTCATAATTAACTTATTTTTATTCCGGGCGCAAATATAGAAAAGTCTTTACTCATAACCGGGGGTAATCTGGTATTTCTCCACTTTTACAATTTTTATAATTGAACCCTCAAAAGTTAACGTTGTATTAACATTTTTTAAATTTTTGGACTGGTACAACGCGAGTTACGAAAGTTGTCCCATCACTTCAATTGTTATTCCTAAATTTGCCCGCAAATCCTGAATATTTTGCAAAAACAACGACGGATCATACTAACATCCCTTATCACAGGCGCCGTTCTGATGGTGGCAAAGTTCGTAGCCTATTTTCTCACTGCCTCTACCTTTGTGTTAACAGATGCTGCCGAGAGTATTGTCAATGTAGTAGCCAGTTCGTTCGCTTTTTTTAGTATTTATCTCTCTTCTCAGCCAAGAGACGCCAATCATCCTTATGGACACGGTAAGGTGGAATATTTTTCGGTATTTATTGAAGGCGCCCTGATAGGCATTGCCGCGATTACAATTATTATAAAAGCGGTGTACGGTCTGTTTTATCCAAATAATGTTCATTCACTGGTAACCGGTGCCATCATTATTGGTTTAACCGGATTAGTTAATGGATTGCTGGGTTATTATATGATCCGCAAAGGTAAATCAATACCCTCTATGACGATCGAGGCTGACGGTCATCACCTACTTACTGATATGTTTACCAGCGTGGCGTTAGTTGTTGGCTTATTGCTGATCCATTTTACCCGGATATTGTGGCTTGATAGTGCCTTATCTATCGCTGTTGCCTTGTATATTTTATATAGCAGTTATAAACTGGTGCGCAGGTCAGTTTCAGGGTTAATGGATGAGGCAGATTTTGATATGGTGACTAAAGTAATTGCCGTGTTGAATGAGAAAAGACGGGATCCCTGGATAGATATACACAATTTCCGGGCGCAAAAATACGGTAATGACCTGCATATTGATTGTCATCTGACTTTGCCCAATTACCTTGACCTGATACAGGTGCACGACGAGGTAAAGAGAGTAGATGAGCTGATAAATAAGCAGGTTACTAAAACGGAATTGTTTATCCATACCGATCCGTGTGTGCCTAAGTGCTGCCATTACTGTCGTATGCCTGACTGCCCGATACGGTCAGAAACTAAAACTGAAGATATAACCTGGACACTTGAAAAGGTGATCCGCAATAAAAAACATTTCGAATAATGTATCCATTTAATGTGCGCGTATATGGTTTGCTGATCAATGACCGGAATGAAATATTGATTAGTGATGAGCAGGAATATGGAATGCGTTTCGCCAAATTTCCCGGTGGTGGCCTGGAGCATGGCGAAGGGCTGATCGATGGGTTAAAACGGGAGTTTGTTGAAGAGTGCAATGTTGAAATAGAAGTATTAAGCCACTTCTACACTACCGATTTTTATATCAAATCAGCCTTTAACGATTCGCAGATCATCAGTGTATATTACGTGGTTAAGAATATTACCCCGTTGAATCTTGCCTTTAAAACCATTGCCTTTGACTTTGACGGAGAGGGCGAAGTGTTGCAATCTTTTCGGTGGGTAGACATGAGTGACATCAACCCAGAGGATGTGACATTCCCTATAGATCAGCATGTAGTAAAGCTTTTAATAAATAGCAAATGAGTCTGGTAGAGAGAGATTTAAAAGTTATATGGCATCCATATACCCAAATGAAAACAGCTTTACCGCCCGTGCCAATAGTTCGTGGTGAAGGCGCATGTTTATATGACGAAAACGGCAAACGCTACATCGACGCGGTCTCATCATGGTGGGTAAATATACATGGGCACGCTCATCCTTATATCGCTCAGAAAGTAGCCGAACAGCTGAATAAATTAGAACATGTAATATTTGCGGGCTTTACTCACGAGCCGGCTGTAGAATTAGCTGAGCGACTCTTAGCTATATTACCGTCAAATCAGCAAAAAGCATTTTATTCGGACAATGGCTCAACTGCAGTTGAAGTTGCCATAAAAATGTGTTTGCAGTACTGGCATAACCGGGGTATAAATCATACCAAAATACTGGCTTTTAACAATGCTTATCATGGCGATACTTTTGGTGCGATGGCCGTGAGTGGTCGGAGTGCTTTTACTGCGGCTTTTGATAACTTACTTTTTGAAGTAGAGTTTATCGATACACCCAATGAGTCAAACATCGAAGGTCTCAAATCTCAGATCTCAAATCTCAAATCTGAACTAAGTTGTTTCATTTTCGAGCCCTTAGTTCAGGGAGCATCGGGCATGTTAATGTATGAGGCTCAATACCTGGATGAATTGATGGTGCACTGCCGCAAGGAAGGCATTCTGTTAATTGCAGATGAAGTCTTTACTGGCTTTGGACGTACTGGCAAACCCTTTGCCTGTGACCATGTATCAGTGCAACCGGATATCATGTGTTTCTCGAAAGGCTTGACAGGAGGAACTATGGCCTTCGGGTTAACCACCTGCACGCAGCAGATATTTGACGCTTTTTTGTCGGACGATCGTTTGAAAACCCTGTTTCATGGACATTCTTATACAGCTAACCCGGTAGCCTGCTCGGCAGGATTGGCAAGTCTCGATCTGTTTTTAGATCCAGCTACTCAGCAAAATATTGATCATATTACAGAATCGCACAGACAGTTTGCATTGAAGATAAAAGATCATCCAAAAATCAGGACGACAAGGCAAACAGGCACCATCCTGGCTATGGAATGGGAGACAGGATCAGATACGTCATATTTTAATACATTGCGAGATCATCTTTATCAATACTTTCTGGAAGCTGGTATTATTCTTAGGCCATTGGGCAATATTATCTATATTTTACCTCCGTATTGCATCACCGACGAGCAACTCAATTATATTTACGCCAAAATTGAAAGCGCACTTGACGAACTTTAGCAATGGAATTCAATAAATTATTATCTACTATAATTAATAACGACCAGTTGCATGCGCGCTGGCTGAATACACTTTCGTTGATGGAAAACACAGGCGCACGTAAAATATCTGCCTGTGAAGACCCGGAAACTGTTACTTATATCATACTGAAACATGCGGCGGAGGAACATCGCCATGCCTTCTACCTGAAAAAGCAGATCGAAAAAGTAAAAGCAGTTAATTGCCCAACATATGCTATCGATTATCTGATCGCCCCCAAAAGCAGCAAATATTACCTCAATCAATTAGATGTTGATGTTTGCAGGTACTTAAAGAAAGAATTAGGATTGTCAGGCAGAGAATTACGCTTTGCAGCTTATTTACTGGTTACTTATGCTATCGAGGTTCGTGCAGATGAACTTTACCCGGTTTACCAGGAGGAATTGGATAAAACAGGCAGCAAAGTAAACGTAAAATCTATTATCCTGGAGGAGGAAGGGCATTTGGAAGAAATGATCAATCAACTCAAAGCCTTTTCACCTGATTGGCAAATGCATGCCGATAGAGCAGTTGAGATGGAAAGCAGATTATTCAATCAATGGGTTGATCAATTGAATAAGGCAGTCGCTAATTAATAAAACCGATATTAAATAAAAAAGCGATCCGGATTTAATCAGATCGCTTTTTTTATGACAAATGAGTAGGGTTAACGTCCTCCGCTCATTGCTGCCAGGTCATCTTTGCTGATCTTGTCAAAGTCGGCAGGAATACCAAAAGTACCAGCAGGAGCTTTTTGATCAGTTACACTTGAAACGGTAATTTCAGTACTTTGACCTTGCTGAAATGCAGTATACTGAACCGGAAACCCGCCAATTGCTTTGTAGTAAATAGGAACAGCTGACGCCGGAACGGTGATATCATTGGTGACCCAGATATCATAAGTTTTTTTGTCTTTGGTATCGGTAGCAACTACCTTTTTGCAATTGAAACCAGAAATAGTTTTGGTTTCAGTACCCGGTGCAAAAGTGAAAGTAGGGAATGTGCTCATTGCCTGTTCAACTTCGTCAGGTGTATAAATAGCTGCCTTTTTTATAGAAGCTACCGGCACATCAACCAATACAGCAAAAGATTTGTGATTAGCATCAGTCAGCAATTTAATGGTTGCCGGACCCGCAGAAAACGTTGATGCAGTAGAGTCAGCCGTGAAGTATTCTTTGATCTCCACATCCTGGCCACGCATGTTTGTTTTATAAGTAACCACGCCTTGAGTGTAAGTTTTTTGTGCACTTGCGCTTAATGTTACTGCCGATAAAGCAATTCCAAAAGCTGCGCCTAAAAATTTAATTTTCATACTTTGGATTTTATTTAACACAATTTAGATATTAATTGCGTTGGGTGCAAATGTTTTGTTAATTTCTCAATTAGATGATACCACTATTGATTTGTTACGTAATAATGTATGATAATTGATGTGTTGCGCCAATGCTTGTTTCTGTAGCTTGTTAATCAGGTAGTTTGAATTGGAGTTGTCGATAATCAATGAATTGAAATCATAATTTTTATTAATAAAACCGAGATCAAGATCCGAAACGCCACAGCCGGCGACATACAGATAATCGGTCTTAAACTTTTGTGAAAGTTGTATGTTAGATAAGCGTTTATCAAAAAATAATAATCGTTTGTCCTGGAATTGCAGGTAGTTGCTTTCTTTCAGGAAGTATGGTAATCGAATGTTTTTGTCAGGTGGCAACAAGTGAACATTTTCAACCTGGTCGCTATCTAAATAAGGTTGAATAGAATAGCGATATGCTTTATCCGTATCAGATAAATCAGTTAATACTATGGCATCGTTTCCTTTCTTGAATGCAATTCCAGTATGTTTTCTTAAACTGAGAAAGGCGATTTGATTAGATTGAGAATGATTCCACCTTTTAAAACTGATGCTTATAACTAATAAAAGCACACAGATCAGGCTTAACCTTAACACCCATATTTTGCGGTCGTACAAAAAGTAAAATACTGCTATAACAATGACATAAAGCAATAAGTATTCAATCGGAGTGATCCATATTTTATTAATACTTGAGTAGGGGAAATGTTCAATTGTGGCAAGGGCTTTATCCATTAATAATATGGATTTCTCCAATATCCAGCCCAAAGCTGATGAAAGAACAGGAATATCCGGCATCACCAAATAAGTAAGGCCAGCAATCATGATAACTTCAGAAGGAATAATAATGAACAGGTTGCTTATCAAAAAATAAACCGGGAACTGGTGAAAATAATAAGCGCTCAACGGGAATGTGATCACCTGGGCAGCAATGGAAATAGAGCAAGCTGCCCATAGTTTATCAAGCCATTTGTTGTCGACATCTATCCATTTATAAACTATAGGCTGGAATATTACCAACCCCGCTACTGCCAAATAAGATAATTGAAAACCCACATCGAGAATAAAATAAGGATCATACAACAACAAACAGAAAGCCGAAAGCGCCAGGATATTTAAAGTATTAATATAACGGCTATAAGTTTTGCCAATGATGATCATGGATATCATCACCGCTGCACGACAAACCGTGGGTGAGAAACCGGTAAGCAATGAATAGTACCAGATAATGAGGATAACCAATACGGCTTTAATGCTTTTGCCATACCTGAACCGGTTGAGAAAACTTAGCATAAAATCCAGTATCAGGAACAAAATAGCCACATGCGCTCCTGAAACAGAAAGCACATGGATGGTCCCAGTTTTAGAATAAGCCTGCAATACGTCATTACTCAGATCGGCTTTATAACCTAATATTAAAGTGGACGCCACGGCAACGGCTTCTGGACTATGCATATGCCGTTTAAATTTCTCAACCAGGTATTGTCTTAGCCTGAGCGAGTAAGAGATTAATCCATTGCCATTATTTTTTGCAAAAACATAATATTGATTTGGGTATAGAAATTCCTGATTATGAATATTCTGATTGGCAAGGTATTGCTTATAGTTAAACTCAGCCGGATTATAAGGTGGATCGACCGGATGATAATTTGCAGGAATCAATAACTCATCGCCATAATATAATGGCTTAACAAGGCTGCCTTTTATGGCGATCATCAAATTACCTGATGACGGCATTGCTTTTCCATTTTTGAAATTGTGCTCAACAGTTGCAGTAAATCTTAATAATTCGCCGTTTAATTTAGGTTCGTTGCTGACCTTCACTAAAAGGTAGTCCGCAGCCTTTTTTGAAAAATGGTCTTTGCTGTTTAGTTCGTTATATTTTAAAGTAATATTCCAGCCTAAAAGAAATAACATACTGTGGATCAACATTCCACCAACCCATTTAAACTTATAAAGATTAAGTTTTTTATAAAGAAGATTCAGGCTGATAAACAGCATGATCAACGCTAACAATAAAGTTGTAAGAAAGGTTGTAAAAGAAAACTCAGGAAAATAAATACCTGAACCAATTCCGGCTAAAAAAGGGAGCAGTAGTATTGCAAATGGAATTTCGCCTTTGTGAGCGGCAATCATATCAATATTGAAACAGGTTTAGGCATCGCCCAAAATCTGGAAATAAAGATAGGATTTCAAAGAGAAAAACTCTTTAAAAAGGATAGTAGATTGTTAAAACAGAGTATTAAAGTTGTTCGCGAACTTCGAGCAGGAATTTCTTTATGCTTTCGAGCGAATCAATTACACGCTGATTATCCCTGGTATCATCAATGTTCTTCTTCAGGTGCTCACGGGCTCCATTAATGGTATAACCTTTTTCCCGTATCAAATGGAAAATGATACGCAGATGCTCAATATCCTCCGGAGTAAAATAGCGGTTGCCTTTTTTGTTCTTTTTGGGCTGTAGAACATCAAATTCTTTTTCGTAAAATCTGATCAATGATTGATTTACATCAAAAATAGCAGCTACTTCACCCATGGTGTAGTACATTTTACTTATCTCGTGCTCTTTGTAAGGCATAGTCCAAAATTAATTTCAATTTTTCTTTTTAACGCACAAACAGCTAAGAATGTTCCACAAAATACAAAAGTGTGGAAAAGTTTTATACTTTTAACATTTTCGTAACTAGTTCGTATAAAGCCATAAACGGGCTTTAATTAATAAAAAAGCAAATATTCTGGAGCCTGAATCTTATAAATATGATAAAATATTTTTTTGCATGCGTTGCATGTTTTCTGTTATTAAATAGCGCAATCGCACATACAGCTGATTCATCTGCTATCATTTCCTCTTCAAAATCAGATTTTCAGTTTATTTATAATAATAAGAGTAAGCGTGTAGAGATCAAGCAGGTTTTAAACAACGTCTACACAAATGACTCTTACATGGTTACTGTACCTATAGTGGAAGACTATAATGACTACATCACCATAAATGAGGTGGAATGTAAAATAGATAACCACACCCCCAAAGATTTTAAACCTGAATACTCCTACTATTCGGTTGATGATGTGTTTTATACTGATTCGAGGGTATGTTATTTCCCTTTGGCTCTTGTTAAAAAAGGCACCAAAGGGAACGTAACTTTTACTGAGACTGTTTCTGATCCGAAATTTTTTACTTCTGTTTATTTCTCAGAACCCTACAAGGTTTCATCCAAAGAAATATCCTTTAAAATTCCACGGTGGATGAAGGTGGAGTTAAAGGAGATTAATTTTAACGGTTGCGACATTCAGAAAAACGTTACCTACAACAGCAGGGACGATGCAGATATTATTACCTATACTGCAAAGAACCTTCCTGCCATGTCAAAAGAGAGTAACAGTCCGGGCCCGAGTTATTTATACCCCCACATCATGGTATTGTGTAAGTCGGCGATGGTAAATGATCAGACGTTTACTTATTTCGCTTCTCTTGATAATCAATATGCCTGGTATAAAGAGCTTGTAAGCAGTATTAATAATGACAACACTATAATAAGCGCAAAAGCAAAAGACCTTACGGCCAACCTTAGTACCGACATGGATAAAATAAAAGCCGTATTTTATTACGTTCAGGATAATATTCGCTACGTAGCATTTGAAGATGGATTGGCTGGTTTTAAACCGGAAAAGGCTGATGAAGTACTCAGGAAAAAATACGGCGATTGCAAAGGGATGGCCAATTTAACCAAGTCGTTGCTTGTGGCACTGGGTTACGATGCGAGATTATGCTGGCTTGGGACCAACCATATTGCCTATGACTACCAGACCCCATCGATGGCTGTTGATAACCATATGATATGCGGCCTTAATTATAAAGGCCGAATGATATACCTTGACGCGACCGAAAAATACCTTGGATTAAATGAATATGCTGAACGAATACAAGGCAGACAAGTATTGGTTGAAAATGGTGACAAATATTTGTTAAACCGAATTCCCGTAGCCTTAGCTTCCCAAAATTATGATTACGAAATAAGCAAGCTGGCGGTTGAGAGAAATAGTCTTATCGGCAACGTGAATCATGTGTGGAAAGGAGAGGATAAAGAGGCTGTTTTAAGCGGATTAAACAGTATTAAAAAGGAGAGGGCAGACGAAGCGATGCTTAAATATTTATCAAATAGCAACGGCGATTATCAAATCTCAGATCTTAAACTTTCGAGTACCGATAACCCTGATAAGGATTTGACCGCTACTTACAAAGTGGATAATAAAAGCTCTATAACCTCCTTTGGCAAATCTTATTATATAGATATGGATATAAGAAAGGAACTAATTAATTCTGCAATTAATGTGGCCGAGAGAAAGCATGATTTTTGGTTCGATTATCACATGCATATAGCTAAACAAACCGAACTTACAATTCCTGCCAGCTATAAGGCCGTTAATATGCCGGCGGCTCTGAATATTGAAAACCCCGACTACGAATTTCATATCAAATATGATGTGGTTGGCAATAAATTGGTTTATACTAAAAACATCATTATAAAGAATACTCACCTCACAACCACGAAGTTTGCTGAGTGGAACAAAAATATTGAACTACTGGCTAAAACATACAACCAAACAATAACTCTAAAACCTGTCTCTGAATGAAAAGACTTTTACCAATTTTAATTTTTACCTCAATTTGTTCCTCAGTTTTCGCGCAAAGCGAAAAAGAAAAAAAAGCTTATACCGATGAGGCGGCCCATTTGCAAACTGAAATATGGGGAAATTCGTTGCCTGAGTTTAATGCTACTAAAACTCCGACTAGCCTGGACAAGGAAAGCGCGGTGATCCTGGCACGTTCTTATAGTATGTCAAGGGCGTCAAACGGAAAGATCAAGTTTGGGCGTGCACTTACTTTCACTACCCGTACCACTAAATTCAGTATATTCCATGAGCGGGTTAAGATCAATGATAAATCAGCTCTTGAAGGTTTTGCTACGCTCGAATATCAAAAAAGACTCGACCAAAGCAAGTCGGAACTGTTTGCAAAGTTCGTAAACGAGAATAAGACTTACATCGGAGCAAAGGTCATAAAGCCAAGTGGCAAGGAAGTCATGATTAATACCAGCGAAGAGGTACTTATAAAAAATGAGTCAAAGGATCAAAAGGGGAAGTTAGCTATTCCAGACTTGCAGGTTGGCGATATCCTTGACTATTACATTTGCAAAGAGGATGTTGCCGATAAGGACGACGGCAACACTTATAAAGATAATGATAACCTATTCTTTCTTGTGGATGAGTATCCGATGCTGTATTACAGCCTTGATTTTCAATTTAACAAAAAACTAAAAGTAAAGACGATATATGCCAATGGTGCACAACATTTTGAGGAAAATCAAAATGCAGATGGAGATCAACTGTTAAGTCTGAAACTTCATGATGTGCCTAAGTATATGAGGCAATTGTGGACTTCGCCATATCGCGAGTATCCATATATCGAGATCGGTAGCGCCTACGACGATGATTTGGATAAGATTATCCATAAAAATAAATTCGAGGGCAATACAGTTATGTTCGACGCGCAAAAAACCGTCTTTGAAAATGGTTTCATAGAAATAGAATACCCATACCATTCTCTAGAGACAAAATATAGAGATTATTTTAAAGACAAAAAGGCTTTGAAAAATATATCGCTCGACAGTAGCATGAAGGTTTTATACAATGTGTGGAAATACGATGTTTTTTGCCAGTATGCTCTACGAGATCTGGAGGATTTTCCTTCAGTAAAATTAAGGGCTGCTAACAGCAAGGTGAATGCCACCAATGTATGCATGGTGTTAACCAACCTTAAAGTAAATTTCGATATATTGCTTGTCGCCAGTCGCAATAGCAATAGCCTCGAAAATGTATTCGGTTACTCCGATTTTGATGCCTGCATCAGAATAAACGGCGATAAACCGATGTATATGTTCTTTGATGATATTGCAAACCATTTTGATGAGATACCTGAAAGATACCAGGGAGAAAAAGTGATCGTATTGCATCCTAAAAGAAGAAGCGCGAGTGAGTATTCTTTTACAGAAGAAAGTGGTGTTTTACCTGTGATCTCTGCCGATAAAAACGTTGTTAACGAGCAATTGAATGTGAGTTTTACGCAGCAGGATATGCAAAAGCTGAAAATCGGGCGTGTGGTTAAAGAAACAGGAGCAATGCGGCATGATGATCAAAAAGTACTGATGGGGGTGGACGACATAGATGATGGTATGAAAAGTGCTGCAAAAGGTCAGGATATAGATGCGCGTTATAAAAATTACATAGGCCGAGATATAAAAAAATTTATTGCCGGTATTAAGGATGCATTGGTAAAAGAGGGCACTGAAAAATCCAAAAATTTTAACAAAGAGATAAAAAGCAAATATGACCAGGAGCCACAACAGGTAAGTGACTGCAAAATTGTAAATAAGGGCTTGGATTTAAGTCAACCGGTTTTTGAATTTAATGAAACGTTCGTATTAAACAACATGGTTAAACGGGCTGGCAGCAACTATATCGTGGACGTTGGAAAACTTACAGGCGGCTTTCTGAAACTTGAAGAAAAAGACAAGAAACGCAATAAAGACGTCTATATGACAGCGGCACGCACTTTCAAGTATAATATTGTAATTGATATACCTGCAGGTTATGCTGTGAAGGGGGTTGAAGAATTAACTCAAAACAAATCAAATAAAACGGGTGCTTTTTCATCATCAGCCGTCGTTAATGGTAATAAATTAATTGTTACAGCTTCGCGTGTATACAACAATAACTTTGAAAAAGCTGCTGACTGGCCTTCAATGGTAGATATGATCACGGCAGCATCTGACTTTGAATCAAAGAAGATACTTTTCGAAAAGCAGAATTGAGTTTATCTAAACCGGAGTCAATCCGGTTTAGACAATAATTCTATCTTTGCAGCTTATGACTTCTTCAGAGATACGTAAGGCTTTTTTGGATTTTTTTGCTTCCAAAGGGCACACCATAGTGCCGTCGGCTCCTATTGTTATTAAAAACGACCCGACGCTGATGTTCACCAACGCAGGTATGAACCAGTTTAAGGACATTTTTCTGGGTGAAGCACCTGCCAAATATCCACGTGTGGTTGATACGCAGCGCTGTTTGCGTGTTTCGGGTAAGCATAACGACCTGGAAGAAGTAGGTATAGATACCTATCACCATACTATGTTCGAGATGCTGGGCAACTGGAGCTTTGGCGACTATTTTAAAAAGGAAGCCATTGCCTGGAGCTGGGAACTGCTGACTGAAGTTTTAAAAATTGATAAAGAGCGTCTTTACGTAACCATTTTTGAAGGCGATGAAAAAGAGGGCCTGCCTAAAGACCAGGAAGCTTTTGATTTTTGGGCGCAGCATATTGCTCCTGAACGTATTTTGATGGGCAATAAAAAGGATAACTTTTGGGAAATGGGCGAAACCGGTCCATGTGGTCCTTGCTCTGAGATCCATTATGATAATCGTCCTGCTGATGAACGTGCTAAAGTGCCAGGTGCAAGTTTGGTAAATGGTGACAGCGACCAGGTGATCGAGATTTGGAATAACGTATTCATGCAGTTTAACAGGTTAAAGGATGGATCATTACAAGCGCTTCCTGCTAAACATGTGGATACGGGTATGGGCTTTGAGCGTTTGGTGCGCGTAATACAAGATAAGACTTCAAATTATGATACCGACGTATTCCAACACTTGATACAGTTTATTGCTGAAAAAAGCGGAAAGAAATATAATGCCGCTGCAAAAACGGGTGAAGAAGGTTGGAATGAAGCTGTTGCCATGCGTGTATTGGCTGATCATGTTCGTGCTGTAAGCTTTGCCATTTCTGATGGACAATTGCCATCTAACAATAAAGCAGGTTATGTGATCCGTCGTATTCTACGCAGAGCTGTAAGGTATCAGTACCAATACTTAGGGTTTAAAGAACCTTTCTTAAATCAATTAGTACCGTTGCTGGCAAAGCAATTTGAGGGTGTATTTGACGAATTGTGGAATCAAAAGGATTTTGTGCAGAAGGTGGTTTTAGAAGAAGAAGTTTCGTTTTTAAGAACTCTTACACAAGGTATCACCTATTTTGAAAATAATGTTGTTGGAGCAATGGTTTGGAGCCATGCTGGTGAAAAAGGTAAAATCCCCGGTAGAGTAGCCTTTCTTTTGTCAGATACTTATGGTTTCCCATTAGATTTAACCGAACTGATGGCTCGTGAAAAAGGCCTTTCGGTCGATTTGGGAGGATTTGAAGAAGCTCTTGCCGAACAAAAAGCCCGTTCGCGTGCCGCAACTGCTATCGACACAGGCGATTGGGTAGTTATAAAAGATGAAGACACCACCGAGTTTACCGGCTATGATGAGACGGAAACCATCGCTCACATTGTAAAATATCGCAAGATAACTATCAAAGGAAAACAGCAATACCAGATCGTATTGGACAAAACGCCATTCTACGCTGAAAGCGGCGGCCAGGTAGGCGATACGGGCGAGTTGGTTTTCCCGGATGGAGAAGTGATTAATGTAACTGATACCAAAAAGGAAAATGCGCTGATCGTACATTTTGTAGATAAGCTGCCATCAGACGAGGCTATCGATGATGCGCTGACTGCAATCGTCGATCCTGCACGGCGGGCCAATATCATGAGCAATCACTCGGCTACACATTTATTGCATGCTGCGATGAAACAGGTATTGGGCAGCCATGTCAATCAAAAAGGTTCATTGGTTAATGATGAATACTTACGTTTCGACTTCTCACATTTTGCCAAAGTAACCGAACACGAATTGGGGCAGATAGAAGCTATTGTAAATCAAAAAATACGTGAGAATATTCCATTAAAAGAGGAGCGCAATATTGCTTACCAGGTAGCCATTACCAGCGGTGTAACAGCCTTATTTGGTGAAAAATATGGTGAATATGTTCGTGTGATAACTTTTGATGATGACTTCTCAAAAGAACTTTGCGGCGGTACGCATGTAAAGGCTACAGGCAATATCGGTTATTTTAAGATCATTGCTGAGAGCGCTGTAGCTGCTGGTGTTCGTCGTATTGAAGCTATTACAGGCATCGGTGCTGAAAATTATATTAACGAGCAAAGCCTGCTTATCCATCAGCTAAAAGAACTGCTGAAGAATCCGAAGGATATCGGTAAAAGCATTGAAAGTCTGTTGGATGAAAACAGTAAGCTGAAGAAAGAGATCGAAAAATCGGTGCTCGAAAAATCAGCGGGCCTGAAAAACGAGCTTGCTAAGAAAGTACAAAATGTTAACGGTATCAACTTTATCGCTGAAAAAGTTGCCTTGCCAAATGCAGAGTCAGTAAAGAACCTGGCTTATCAGTTAAAAGACATTATAAGTGATCTTTTCCTTGTACTGGCTGCTGATTTTGAAGGTAAACCGAATATCACCGTAATGATCTCTGAAAACCTGGTAAAAGATAAAGGACTGAATGCCGGCAACATCGTTCGCGAACTCGCTAAAGAAATTCAGGGTGGTGGTGGTGGTCAGCCATTTTTTGCAACTGCAGGCGGTAAGGAGATCCGTGGCTTGGATAAGGCATTGGAAAAAGCAAAAAGCTTTATTTAGGCATTTGTTAAAATGTCTTGCAGGGTAAAGCTGTCTCCCGCAAGACATTATAGATATCTTCCTTTATCCTTTTAAAGAAAAATTAATAGGCAATACATATTGCACACGTACTTTATGCCCGTTCTGTATACCAGGTGTCCATTTTGGCGATCTTCCAAGGACACGTAAAGCTTCTTGTCCTGAACCGTAACCGGGCTCATGTAATACTTTTAGTTCATTTAAAGAACCATCTTTTTCAACGATAAAGCTGACAAATACTTTTCCTTCAACTTTTTTCTGCCTCATTTCCGCTGGGTATTTTATATTCTGTTGCAAAAAAGCATTGAGTTTTTGTTGCCCGCCAGGATAAGTCGGTTCATTTTCTACGGCGGTAAATACTGGCCCCTGGTAGTTTTTATTAGTGCTAGGGATAGGACTTTTTGCTATCGTAATCTTGTATTTTTTGGTAGTATCGGCTATAGGACTACTTGTTAACATAGTCGAAGTTTTTTTGATAGTTGCTGCTGATAATATAAGCATCAGTACAATTAAGGGAGCCGAAAGTAAATATTTCCATTTGGAGCTTTTACGCGATTTGTTTTTTTGGATCATCATAATGCGTTGTTTTAATAAATTTTGGTTAAAAAATGAATTAACTAGATTGTTTATTGGTGTTTCAAACGTTTGACTAACTAAAAGCATGGCATAATCCTTTTTACTTTCTGACAGCTTCAGTGCGCCCTCATCAGCTATGAATTCATGTACGTTCTTCAGTTCTTTCCTGAACAGGTACACCAGTGGGTTAAACCAGTTAAAAATGATCACGATCTCCATAAGTAATACATCTGCTGAGTGCCATTGTGTAGCATGGATATTTTCGTGTTCACAGATAAGTTGATTGGATGCATTACCCTCACTCAGATATATTCTCTTGAAAAATGAGAAGGAGGGACGATTGACGGAACTAAATAGTATCTTTTTAATGGCTAATAATCTGATAGTCAGATATAAACTGAATACAATTATCCCCAGAAGATACACATAGGAGATAATCTGGAGAAAAGTAAAATGTGATTCAGTAGCCTGTCCGGTTGCAAATACATCAATCGGTTTGCCTATAACGGAATATTTTATTTGTTCAGCAATGGCGGATTGTCCAAACCAATTGGTATGAATGAGCGGCAGGATAAATGAAAGGAGCAGCGAGGATAATAAGTAGACTCTATTCACCTGGAAAAATGTTTCTTTCTTCAGCAGAAGTACATATAATCCAAAAAATGCGCTAATGAATAGGTTGGCCAAAACTATATATTGCAGCGTGTCCATAGTCTCTAAGGTTTATAATTAAGTTTTTAGTTATACGAAGTTAAAAAACAAATTTTGAATTATCAACTAAATATTTAGTTATTATGATTTTTATTTTAACCCGCTGATTTATAGTATAAACGCTGTAATTGGCAACACAGTACATAGATATCAACGTATGCTTAAATGGATTGAGACATAAGATAAGCTTTATTGTCCATGTATTTTATAGTTTTAACTATATTTGGCGCTTGTCATTAAACTGACAACAATATATTGATCAAGAAATTCTATCGGGGAAGATGAAAGACAAATATGAGCTGGTGGTAGGTTTAGAAGTCCATGCTCAGTTATCAACACAAAGCAAGGCCTTTTCTTCGGATTCAGCAGCCTTTGGAGCCGGTCCTAATGAGCATATCAGCGCGATTTCGCTGGGGCATCCGGGTACATTGCCACGCATTAACAAGCGTATGGTGGAGTATGCCGTGAAAATGGGTCTGGCCTGTAACTGCAGCATCAACCTTAATAATACATTTGCCCGTAAGAATTACTTTTATGCTGATCTGCCTAAAGGGTACCAGATCACCCAGGATCAGGCGCCGGTATGTTTGGGTGGATACGTTAATGTACGTCTGTCCGATGGTTCGCAAAAAGATATTGCCATCCATCATATCCATATGGAAGAGGATGCCGGTAAAAGCATGCACGACCAGCATCATGCTGATTCACTGATCGACCTCAACAGGGCAGGGGTACCTTTGATCGAGATCGTATCGGAGCCGGATATGCGTACCAGCGAAGAAGCCGGACAATATCTGACCGAGATTCGCAAACTGCTTCGCTACCTGGATATTTGCGATGGTAATATGGAAGAAGGCAGCATGCGTTGTGATGCTAATATTTCAGTACGGTTGAGAGGAAATACCGTTTATGGTAACCGTTGCGAAGTAAAGAATCTTAATTCGATTCGCAATGTTCAGCGCGCTATTGACCATGAATTTGAGCGCCAGGTGAAGATAATTGAAGCTGGCGGACACATTGAGCAGAATACATTAAACTTTAACGCAGACACGGGCGAAACCTCGGTTTTGCGTTCAAAAGAAATGGCGAATGATTATCGCTATTTCCCTGAACCAGACTTGCAGCCCTTATCCCTGGATATGGTATATGTGGACAGGATAAAGGAAAGTTTACCTGCACTGCCAAACGAACTTTATGATAAATATATTCAGACGCTAGGTTTACCGGCTTATGACGCTTCTGTTATTACCGCCGAAAGAGATGTTGCCTTGTATTTTGAGGAACTGATAAAACACACTGAAAATTATAAAGCAGCGTCCAACTGGCTGATGGGCTCAGTAAAATCACACCTGAATGAAAATAGCATAGGCATTACAGAGTTCGCTATAAAACCAGCTAATTTAGCCGCGCTTGTAGCCTTGATTGATTCAGGTAAGATCAATAACTCGGTAGCATCACAAAAGTTGTTTCCGGCTATGATCGATGACCCGGAAAAAGAACCTGAACATTTGGCCAAAGAGCTAAACCTGTTGATCACTGCGGATGTTGATGATGTATATCAATTTATAAGTGAAGCTATAGCAAAATTCCCGGATAAAGTGATAGAATATAGAAAAGGGAAGAAGGGAGTTTTGGGATTGTTTATGGGCGAGATCATGAAGCGGTCAAAAGGAAAGATCGATCCACAGAAAACCAACCAATTATTGATAAAAGAATTAGAATCGAAATAAGGTAGATGTGAGATATGAGACTAAAAAATAGCTCTTAATTTATCTCAAATCTTATGTCTCACATCTCAAATCTAAAGAAACATGAAGAGAAGCTTAATATATTGTGGTCTTGTTGGACTAATTGTTGTAATCAGTTCTTGTAAAGATAAATCTAGTTTTAAACTTTCTGGTACTATCGCTAATCCCGGACCTGTAAAGAAGGTATACCTGTTTCAGGCCGATAGCGCTGGTTTGACAATGGTTGATTCGACCAACCTGAGCGAGAATGGAAAGTTTGTGTTCAAACGCTCATCCGCTTATCAAAATTTATTTGATATCCGCACAGGCAAGGCAGCTGTTTTTGATGTTATCGCCAAAAATGGCGATGACATAGATTTCTCAACCGACCTGGCAGATACTTCAAGAAAATATACGATTAGGGGTTCTGAAGATTCAGAAAAGATCAAGCAGTTCAACCAGATCGATAACGTGTACAATAAGCAAATTGCCATCTTAACTGAGCAATACCGTGAGGAGGCTCAAAAGATAGGCCGTGAGTCGGATTCGCTTATTAAAGTCTATCGCCCGAGACTCGAAAAGTTACTAGGTGAACAAAGCCAGGCGGTATTAAAATTTGCTAACGACAATAGCGGTTCACTTGCAGGTTTCTTTGCCATTACAGGTGTCGATCCTAACAGGTACGAACAGCAACTGGTAGCTTATGCAGACAATGTTCAGGCGAAAAACCTTTTCGGCGATAACCCGGCTGTGAAACGCTTTGTTCGTAACATGATGGAAGTAAAGCCTATTTCAGTGGGTCATAAAGCTCCAGATTTTACTACGATGGGGTTAGACGGAAAACCTGTAAAACTTTCTGACTATAAAGGTAAGTATGTACTGGTTGATTTCTGGGCCTCATGGTGTGCACCTTGCCGCCAAGAAAATCCAAACGTAGTGAAGCAATATGCGATCTATAAAAACAAAGGTCTGAATATATTGGGTATCTCGCTGGATGTTGATAAAGCTAAATGGCAGCAAGCTATTGACCAGGATAAATTAACATGGAATCACGCCTCTGATCTGAAGAATTTTGAAGGGCCTACTGAAAGGCTTTACCGTATCAATGCAATCCCTTCAAACTTTATGATTGATCCACAAGGAAATATAGTAGCCAAGAATATTACCGGAGGCGATCTTGAAGATTTTTTAAACAAAACGTTTAATAAGCCTCAATAATAAGTTAAGAAAAGGTAACACTTAACAATTTATTAACATTTGGTTAACCATTTGCTTTTTTTAAGCTTATATCTTTATGCAAAACTTGTAATATGAGCACATCTACGAAGCAAAAGATTCTTATTGTTGATGACGAACCGGATATTTTAGAGCTGATCGAATATAATTTAAAGAAGGAAGGGTATCAGGTTTATACCGCAAGAAATGGCCAGGAAGCTGTTTCTGAAGCTAAAAAAGTACTTCCGGACTTAATTGTGCTGGATATTATGATGCCGAAAATGGATGGCATCGAGGCTTGCCGCATCATGCGCACCATGCCTGAATTTAAAAATACCTTTATGGTATTTTTAACAGCCCGCAGCGAAGAATATTCTGAAATTGCTGGTTTTAACGTAGGTGCTGACGATTATATCGCTAAACCTATCAAGCCTCGCGCTTTGGTTAGCCGTATCAATGCCATTCTAAGAAGAAACGCTCCTGCCGAAGAAATAACCGATAACAAGCTTGAAATTGGTAGCCTGACTATAGACCGTGAAGCATACCTGGTTTACCAAAAAGGAGAGAAGGTTGTATTGGCTAAAAAAGAATTTGAATTATTATACCTGCTGGCCTCTAAACCAGGAAAGGTTTATACCCGTGAAGTGATACTCAAAAATATTTGGGAGGACTCGGTAGTCGTAACCAACCGTACTATTGACGTTCACATCCGTAAGCTGCGCGAAAAACTGGGAGATGATATCGTCTCGACAGTAAAAGGCGTCGGATATAAATTTGAAGCATAAAAAATGCCCCGGTTACGGGGCATTTTGCTTTAAAATACTTTAGGCAACAACTCTCTTAGTGGTCGCAGTTTTCTTTACTGCGGATTTTTTCACAGCTGCACTGGCTGCTTGCGCTTTCTTTTCTATCTGTTTAGTTTTATCGGCTGCCTTGGCTTTTACATCGACCACTGCTTTTTTGGCTTTGGCGGTTTCATTAGCAGCCTTTGCCTTGATCTCTTTAACTTTGGTATTTGCTTTGGCCTTTACATGGGCGGTTGTAGCTTCTGCTTTCGCTTTAACTGTTTTTGCTTTGGCCGTCACATTGTTTTTAGCTGCGGGTGTTTTCCTGGCAACCGTTTTCTTTTCGGCTGTTACTTTGTCTTTTATATGTTCTATCGTATCGGCAGTTTTATCTTTTACTTCTTCGGCTGTGTCTTTTGTGCCTTCCCACAAGTGTTCGATTGTTTCTTTGACCTTCTCGAAAAATCCCTTTTCTTCAGGTCCGGTTGAATTTGCGCTCATGTTTTTATAGTTAGATGTTAATGTTTTTCACTTAGTTAACCATCATCTTGCGACGTTTGTTTTGTTCAAGGTTATCAGTAAACGGTTAACTAACCAACAAAAACCGTATTTTTGCCCGCTATGAAGTTTCCGAAGTTTGTCGACTTGATATTGTTTGAGAATGAAGATGTGATCGTGGTGAATAAACCGCCTTTTTTAAGTTCGCTGGATGAGCGGGAAGGTGGCGAGATCAATTTGCTGCGCATGGCTAAAGCTTATTCGGATGATGCGCAAATATGCCATCGTTTGGATAAAGAAACTTCAGGCGCATTAATCATTGCTAAAAACCCGGAAGCTTACCGTACGGTTTCCATACAGTTCGAAAAGCGAAAAGTTAAAAAGGTATATCATGCTGTTATCGAAGGAACTCATGTTTTTGAAAACCTGCTGGTCGACCTGCCCATATTGAATGTTGGTAAAGGGAATGTGAGCATCAGCAGACAGGAGGGGAAACGAGCAGAAACCTGGTTCCAATCCATAAAATACTTTAAGCATTATACTTTGGTTGAATGCCGCCCGGTAACTGGCCGTATGCACCAGATACGTATTCATTTGGCATCACAGCGCGCTACCATAGCAGGTGATGAAATGTATCGTGGCAAACCTGTTTTTTTATCCGAGATCAAGCGAAAATATCATTTAGGCAAAGACCAGGAAGAGCAACCCATCATGAAACGATTTGCTTTGCATGCTTACGAAGTGACTTTTAAATTACTGGATGACCAGGATGTAACCATTCATGCTCCTTATCCCAAGGATTTTGAGACGTTGTTGAAGTTGCTGGAGAAGTTTGATAGCTAGTGATTAGTGACCGGTTAATCGGTGATCAGTTTTTCTCAAATAACAAATAATGCTGTATCGGGAGAAACTCGCCGTCTTCCACTAAACGGAAGCCATTAGCACTTAACTCCTTGTTAGCCTGTTTTACTGTCATCTTGTGCAGAGGTTTGATGTCTACTTTAGGATCTTCAGCTTTATATTCAAGCAGTAAAAGTTTGCCTTTGGGTTTTAGAGATTTACGGATACTTTGCAGCATTTCGTGCGGATAATTCAGTTCGTGGTAAACATCAACCATTAAAGCAAGGTCAATACTGTTTTCAGGCAATCCCGGTGATTTTTCATTGCCTTTCACCACGATTACATTCATAGCTGCCAGCTGGCCGGCTTTGTTTTTCAGATAGTTAACAGCATCATCCTGTATCTCTTCTGCGTATATCTTTCCTTTGATTATCCGGTTGTAAATCTTGAAGGTATAATAGCCCGTGCCTGCGCCAATGTCAGCCACCACGCTATTTTCGTTTATTGGAAGTTTGGAAACGGCTAAGTCCGAGTTTTCCTCTACTTGACGGCTATTTCGTTCTAGCCACGACGATCCGCTGAAATCCATAATATGCGCTATTTCGCGGCCATAATAAAACTTTCCGATGCCGCCTTCTGATGCAGTTTTGTAGGTATAAATGCTATCATCTTTCTGTTGCTGTTTGGGGTCTGAAACCGAACAGAGCAGGGGTATCAACAACAAAAAAGCCGATCCGATTTTAAGCATAATAGCTTAACACCGGTCGGCTTAATAAGTTTATGAAAATAATATCAGGTGGTGTAACCTAATATTTTAAGTACCTGTTTACTGTTCTGTTCCTCGCCGAAAACCTCAAAGTTGAAAGTTTCATCGCGATTTCTGCGAATGATCACATGCTTAGGTGAAGGCAGCAGGCAATGATGAATACCACCATAACCACTCAAAACCTCCTGGTAGGCACCTGTGTTGAAGAAACCCAGGTATTGTACCTTACGGGTCTTCGGCATAAACACGCTGTTCATATGCGCTTCCTGGTTGTAATAGTCCTGTCCATCGCAAGTAATACCACCAAGATTAACACGTTCATATTCTGAATCCCAGTTGTTTACCGGTAACAGGATGTATTTTTGGTTAAGAGCCCAAACATCAGGTAAGTTTGTAATAAATGAACCATCCAGCATTAGCCATTTTTCACGATCATTTTGCTGTTTACGGCCCAATACTTTGTACAGGATGCCCGAAGCTTCTGCACAGGTATATTTACCAAATTCGGTAATAATATCCGGTTCTTCGGTGTCATTGTCGGCACAAATTTCTTTAATACGACTTACGATCTCGTTGATCATGTATTCATAATCAAAATCGAAAACCAGCGAATCTTTAAAGGGCATACCACCACCAATATCCAAAGTATCCAGGTCAGGGTTGATCTTTTTGAACTTGCAGTATAGCGTTACGTACTTCTCCAACTCATTCCAGTAATAAGGCGTATCCGAAATACCCGAGTTGATAAAGAAGTGCAGCAGTTTTACTTTAAAGTTCGGGTTTGGCTCGATCTTGTTATAATAGAAATCGATAATGTCTTCCAAACGAATACCTAAGCGCGAGGTATAAAACTGTGAATCGGGTTGCTCTTCAGCTGCTATACGGATACCCAGGTTACAAGGCGTATCCATCTCGATCTCATCATCATAGATGTTAAACTCTTCCTTATTATCCAATACCGGGATGATGTTTTTAAAGCCATCATGCAGCATGTCAACAATATAGGTCTTGTACTGGAAGGTTTTAAAACCGTTACAAATCACGGTCATATCCTTGCTCAGCGCACCTTTTTTCTCCAGTGCATCAATCATTGGCATATCAAAAGCAGATGAAGTCTCTAGGTGGATATCATTTTTTAGCGCTTCTTCAACAATATGCTTAAAATGTGAACTCTTGGTGCAATAACAATATTTATAACTGCCACGGTAATTGTTTTTCACAATTGCCTGTTGAAATAATAACTTAGCCTGTTGTATCTTTTTAGATACCATAGGCAAATAAGTGAAACGAAGCGGTGTGCCATACGTTTCGATCATCTCCATCAGATTCAGATCATTAAAGTATAATTCATCATCAATGATCTCGAAACCGTCCTGCGGAAAACCAACGCTCAGATCAAGAAATTCCTGGTAACTCTGCATTCTATAAAAAATTTTGCCAAAAATGTAATTTTTTAACGAGATATATACATCATTTTATGATTTAAAAGATTTTTAATAAATATTTTACCTTAATATCATATTCGGTTTAAAAATCTTATAAATCATGAGGTAAATGCACTTCGGCCATCATGCAGCGGGCGCTGCCTCCGCCATTATTTTCTATGGTGCTGATATCAGAATAAACGGGTTTACTAAACGAACTCAAAATTGACTTCTGCTCATAATTCAATGAGTCCCAAGCACTTTTTGACATGACAACGAGACTTTCGCCATCTTTATTTTGAACCTCTAACATATTACCTGCAAAGTGATTCATTTGCTCAAAGGAAATGGCGATAACTTGCTTTTGGGTTGATTGAAACGAATGAATTACCTCCTGCTTTTCTGCTTCATCTTTAATGCTATCAAGACAAATGACGGCATAGCTGCTGCCAACGCACATCAACACATTGGTATGATAAATATCCATTCCATTTTTGTCGACCGCATGGAAAAGGACGGACTTGTAGCCACCATCTTTACAAAATTCATCGAGTACTATTTTATCCGTTCGGGGCGATAGACAGGCGTAAGCTATTTTATTCTCACGATCTAAAACCATGCTTCCTGTGCCTTCAAGGAATTTTTTCTCATGCTCAAAATGACTCAGGTCGATAACATGCTTCACCTTAAACTCATCTTCCAACTGCATGATGATATCTTCCCTACGTTCCAACCGGCGGTTTTCGGCCATCATAGGATACAGGAAAACAGTTCCGTCATTATGAAACGATACCCAATTGTTTGGAAAAATGGAATCAGGAGTATGAGGCTCAGCTGTATCATCAATTACGATCACTTCCACGCCGTTTTTGCGAAGCAAATCCACAAAGCGATCAAACTCCTGCAGAGCTTTATCCTGTACGCGTTGTTGTTCAGCATTACGGTTCTGAAAAGCGTTGCTCCCGGCAGTTTGCTCGTTAAACACAAAGTTCACCGGGCGTATCATTAATATAGTAGAGGTGGTTTGTTGATTAGCCATTGGTCATTAGTCATTAGTGAGTGTCGTTAGTTAATGGTCATCGTCGCCGGCTGTTTTTAGTGACTAATGACCAGTGACCAATGACTACAATACCTTTTCTCTAAAAAGGGGCATGCTCATACAATGAAAACCACCGCGGGCACGGGAAAGTTCTGACGAAGGCATTAATATTAATGTATCCTTCATCTCATGCGGATCGATCTCATCATTTTCAAACTTCTGCAGTAGGTCAGCTACTTTTACAATTTCAAAGCCTTTTTTGCGGAATGCTTCTACTGTTTTGTCGTTGCGGTCATAGCCTAATACTACCCCCTCTTTTAAAGCCAGTAAGTTGCAGGAGTCTGTCCATTGTTCGCGAGCATCGAATGGAAATTTATCATTGCCTGAATAAATGAACTTGGTTTTTTTTCCGCTTTGCAGATCATTTTCACTAATGTCACTCAGCAACTCTTCCAGACTTTTGAAAAGTCGCGGTTTGGATTTCCCATTTTCAAATTGGATAATATCCGTCCTGCCTTTTTGTTTCTTTTCAGAAAACCATTTTACCACATTGACGTCTTCGTGAGCGTCTTCTAATGCTGATAGCGAGCCCAGCATTACCCAAACATGACGCTTTACTTGTGTGAAAATGGTATCGATATGCATATAATCACGTTTATGCGGGATTTTTACAATGGTGACTTTTTTTACTACATCATTTTCGAAAAGCAGTTTCATCGCTTCATTAGCGCCGCTTATAGAAGTTCGTTCACTGCAGCCGATCAGTAAATGATCCGGGCTTACCATCATCACATCCCCACCTTCAAGAGTGGTTTTTTCATCCTGGTCTTCACCGGGACGCAGGAAGTGGTGTACAGTCTCTGGTATCTCCAGAATGTTATGCTGATATTTGGCAAAAAGCGAATGGTTAAAGAAAATATATCGCGCCAATAAAGTTTCTCTTGCGCGGGCTTTTTTTGCAGGCTTATTCAGCAGCATATAATTGTTGATGGCAATGCCGATATCCCTCGAAAATATGAGGTTAGGGATAGGAGCGAAGATCATTTCATCATTGCCTAATGAACCGGAGATAAATATTTTGGCCAGTTCAATTGGCTTGGTATTAATTAGTTTTTGCTGGAGGCGATAGGTACAGTTTTCGATAGCGCAAACGGAGGCAACCAGTTTTTTGCGGATATCATCTTCAGCTAAAATATCAGCCAGCAGGTTTTGCAGCTCGACCACTTTGGTTGATGCATGGAAGCTTTCGTTATCGGGCTTAAAGAAGGCACGGTCATGCTCTTTTGAGTCAATCTCTTGAAGTCGTCCTTTTATTTTATCCGGATCGAGGAAATACATTAGCAACTTCACGTAGTAGTCGTACTCATTGCGGCGCATAGTATCCAGGTGCACAATATCCTCAAACAGCCAGTCCTGGGCTTTTGAAGGGACTACTTTTCCCAATCCGCTATCAGGACTATGTATCAAAAGGCAACGCAGGTCGCCTATTTCGGACGTTACATCAATACGAAATTCGTTGTTCTTTTTGGTCATAAATAACTATGATAAGAGCAAAGCTATGCTTTTTAGTTCATACTTAATTGCGGATTGTTAACGCCCGGTAAAACCATCAACAATGAGCCCCGAACTACGAGCCATTTTATTAATTTTGCCGAATGGATTTTATAATTGAAGCAGTTGTTAAAGCTGTAAAAACCCTATATCAAACAGAACTGAGTGCTGCAGACGTAAATTTGCAGCCAACCCGTAAAGAATTTGAAGGACAGGTAACGATCGTCACTTTTCCGTTTACCAAGTTTTCACGCAAATCACCTGAACAAACCGGTGCTGAGATAGGAGAGTTTCTGAAAAATGAAGTAAAGGAAATCTCAGCTTTCAACGTGATCAAAGGTTTTTTGAATATTTCACTGGCTGATGGTTACTGGCTCGATAAATTTTATAATGAAATTTTACCTGATGATTTTGCTGGTTTTAAACCGAATGGCAAAAAAGTGATGGTAGAATACTCGTCACCCAATACTAACAAACCACTCCATTTGGGTCACGTGCGTAATAACTTGCTTGGTTATTCCGTTGCCGAAATATTAAAGGCTGATGGCTACGACGTAATCAAATCTAACCTGGTGAACGATAGGGGTATCCATATCTGTAAATCCATGCTGGCCTGGCAAAAGTTTGGTAATGGCGAAACCCCTGAATCGACCGGAGAAAAAGGCGATCATTTAGTGGGTAAATACTATGTGCTTTTCGACAAGGAATATAAAAGGCAGATAGATGAACTAAAATCATTCGGACAAACAGAAGAAGAAGCCAAAAAGAACGCACCAATTATAAAAGAAGCGCAGGAAATGCTGCAGCAATGGGAGGCCGGAAAAGAGGAAGTGATCAACCTGTGGAAGATGATGAACCTCTGGGTTTACGATGGTTTCGGCAAAACTTATGACGCTTTGGGTGTCAATTTCGATAAGTTTTATTATGAGTCGGAAACTTACCTGCTGGGAAAAGATATTGTAGAAGAAGGTCTTGAAAAAGGAGTGTTCTTCAAAAAAGAAGATGGTTCAGTTTGGATCGATTTGACTGCTGACGGACTGGATCAGAAATTGGTGCGCCGTTCAGATGGCACCTCAGTTTATATGACCCAGGATCTGGGCACTGCCGAAGAGAAGTATAAAAACTTCCACATGGATGACTCTATCTATGTGGTGGGGAATGAGCAGGATTATCACTTTAAAGTGCTATTTCTGATTCTGGAGAAGTTGGGTAAACCATGGGCAAAAGGATTATATCACTTGTCATATGGTATGGTCGACCTGCCATCCGGTAAAATGAAATCGCGTGAAGGAACTGTTGTTGATGCCGATGATCTGATTGCTGAAATGGAGCAAACCGCCAAAGAGCAAACCGAGGCATTAGGTAAAGTTGCAAACTATAGCGAAGCTGAGAAGACCAAACTTTATCATACTATCGGTATGGGTGCGTTGAAATATTTTCTGCTTAAAGTAGATCCTAAAAAACGTTTGTTATTTGATCCTAATGAATCGGTAGACTTCCAGGGGCATACCGGACCTTTTATTCAGTACACGCATGCTCGTATCCGGTCAGTATTAAGCAGGGTAGAGGTCTTTAATAATCAACGGATAACTGTAGAGTCACTAGGCGCCGAGGAAAGAGATTTGATATTGGTTATAAATCAATTTCCCGAAACAATATCACAAGCCGCGGCTGCTCATAGTCCGGCCGTTATTGCTAATTATGTATACGAAGTAGCTAAGGCTTTCAATAAGTTTTATCACGAAAAATCAATTCTGCAGGCCGAAGACGAGACCACTAAGCAATTCCGGTTACAATTGTCATCTGCAACAGCCCAAGTGATCAAAAAAGCCATGGGACTTTTAGGGATAGAAGTTCCTGAACGGATGTAATTTCACTTTGCAAAAAAGGCGATTTGCATATTTATTAAAATACAAATCGCCTTTTTCTATTTAAATAGTCTAAAGTTGCTTATTGCACACTTAAAACTGCCAACCAGTTACTGCCAATGGCCTCTGTGCCAACGGTAACCTTGGTTATTGTGTTCCCAGTTTCCTTTTGCCCAGTTGCGGTTTGCGCGGGCTCTGGCCCAATGACCGCGGTTATGTACGTAATGACCGCCGCTGTATACCCAGTCACCTTCAATCCACACGGCACCTGAATATGGCGCTGGTCCCGGGTCATAATATACATCGGCTGGTTGATCAGAAACATAATATTCACCTGCGCATGACGTCAGGAACAGAGATGATCCCATCGCGGCGATCAACCCTATTTTTATTAAAGTTTTCATCTGTTTTCGTTTTTAATAGGTATAAACTATAAACAGATAAATACAGAAAAGGTTTAATTACTCTTTATGCCTGAACTTGGGAGATACTATTAATTCTTTATTTCCGGGAGTATAAGTATAGAAACCATTGCCCGATTTTACGCCCAGATGCCCGGCTGTTACCATATTAGCCAGCAGTGGACAAGGAGCGTATTTTTGGTTGCCAAAGCCATCATATAACACCCGCAAAATCGCCAGGCAAACATCCAAACCGATAAAATCAGCCAATTGCAAAGGTCCCATCGGATGAGCCATACCAAGTTTCATTACGGTATCGATTTCTGCAACTCCGGCAACGCCTTCATACAAAGTATAGATAGCTTCATTGATCATCGGCATCAGAATACGATTAGCTACAAAACCAGGATAATCGGCCACTTCAACCGGATCTTTTCCCAAATCGCGGGAAAGCTGCATAATGGTATCTGTCGTTTCATCACTTGTTGCATATCCACGTATCACCTCTACCAGCTTCATTATTGGTACCGGGTTCATAAAGTGCATTCCTATTACCTTATCAGGTCTATTGGTTGCAGCCGCAATTTGTGTCATTGAAATGGAAGAAGTATTTGATGCCAGTATTGTATCGGCTTTGCAAAGCTCACTCAGTTGCCTAAACAGGTTTAGTTTGATATCCCTGTTTTCAGTGGCAGCTTCTACAACCAGATCGGCGTTGATAGCTCCCGCTTTCAAATCGGTATAAGTGGTAATGTTGGAAAGGGTAGCGGTTTTTACAGATTCTTCAATTGCTCCTTTTTTGATCTGCCTGTCAAGGTTATTGGCGATGGTTTGCAGCGCTTTGGCTAATGATTCACTGCTAATATCAACCAACGAAACATTAAAGCCACTTTGAGCAAAGGTATGGGCAATGCCATTCCCCATAGTCCCCGAACCGATAACCGTAACTTTTTGTATCATAATTGGTATTTGAATTAGCGCTAAGTTGAAGCAAATTCTTTACATCGCCAAATAGCTGTGTTAATTACAAGTGAATATAGTTCCCAGCATCAATTATAGTCTTTCTGTCGATCACGCTATACTCAGGAATGTGTCCCAGTAATTCCAGCCCCGAATTTCGGAGGATAAACTCTTTTGAGTAAATATCCTTGGCCCCGTTGAAAATGATGCCTTTAATAGGTATATCATATTTTTTTAATGCATAAATAGATAACAGGGTGTGATTAATACTTCCCAGGTAGTTTTGAGATACTAAGACCACTTCAATATCCAATTTTTTAATAAGATCGATTATTAGAAACTCATTATTTAAGGGCACCATCAAGCCACCCGCGCCTTCTACAATCAGCTTATTGTTGGTTTTAGGCAGATGGATGGTGTTAGGATCGATAGTTATGCCGTCAATAGCGGCAGATTTATGCGGAGAAAAAGGTTGTGTAAGCTGATAGCTTTCCGGATGGATTTTGGTAGTAGAATTCGATATCAGGTTTTGTACCGATAGCGAATCACTTTTGTCCAGATCGCCGGATTGAACAGGTTTCCAGTAATCGGCCTTTAGTTTTTCAACTATTACGGCAGATACAATAGTTTTGCCAATGCCGGTACCGATGCCGGTAACAAACAGAGGTTTTTTAGACGTCATGAGGTGTGTTGATGTAAAATTTCCGACAGCAAAGTTATCTCATTATCGGAATTAAACGAATGCAAACATATCCGTAATCGTTCGCTGCCCTTTGCAACAGTTGGACTTAAAATGGGACGGGCGTCCAGACCAACTCTTTGTAGTTCGCCCGCCTTCGCCCTTACCTTCTCATTACTACCTACAATAAAGCATTGAATAGATGAATCGCTTGGTAATAAATTGTTCTTTACACCCACTGTTAGATTTTTAAATAATTTAATATTGTTTTGCAGTTTTTCAATCTCATTACCGGCATGCGGCAAAATTTTATAGGCCATTTTTACCGAAGCCATCTGATGAAAGGAAGCAGCGGTAGTGTAAATAAAAGACCTTGAAAAATTGATCAGATATTCTCTCAACGTTTTGCTCCCTAATATAATAGCACCATGACAACCTAAAGCTTTTCCAAATGTTATGACACGCGCAAAAACCTCATCTTCTAACCCAATTTTATTTATTAACCCATTGTTATATAATCCAATAGCATGTGCTTCATCAACTATTAGTTCAGCTTTGTGTTTTTGGGTAGTAGCCAAAATTTCTTTTATTGGTGGTGTATCTCCATCCATCGAATAAACACTTTCAATCACCACATAGCAATTGCCTTTTGCATTTTTCAGCTTTTCCTCCAGGCTCTCCAGATCATTGTGTCTGAAGGTATAACGATTAGCGTAACTCAGTCTCGCACCGTCAATGATAGAGGCGTGAGCCAACTCATCGAGTATAATTGTATCTCCCCGTTGAGGTAAGGAAGAAAATAAGCCAATATTGGCATCGTATCCCGAGTTATAAATTAGTCCTGCTTCTGCTTTGTGGTAATCGGCAATTTGTTGTTCTAATGATTCTGTGTAGGAGAGATTACCTGATAATAGCCGGGAGCCAGTTGAACCATTTAACACATGTTGACTAGCTGCAATCTCATCATCAATCCATTGTTTTAGCGTGGATGACCTGGCGAAGCCGAGATAATCATTCGAGCAAAAGTCAACCAGGTTGTTTTCATGTTTTAGAGTTCTGTAAGAACCATTTTCCTGTCTTTCGTCAAGTTTTTCCCGGATGAATTGGTCTGCGCTCAAGGTTGAAATTTTGTGCTAAAATAGAGAAAGCCTCCCGTTAAACCGGAAGGCTTTCTCAAAAAATGATTTGTGCGGGGTTAATTACCACCACCGCCACCATTTCTCATCCTACTCATACGATCCTGTATTATTTTATCGTATGCAGTAGCCTGATCGGGAGTCAGGATGGCTTTGACCTTATCATTTGTGTCTTTTATTAAAGGCATCATAGCCGAACGCATAGCATCCCTGTCGCCGTTAGCGGCAGTTCTTACGCTATCCATTTTGGTAGCCTGTGCTTTATATACTGCTGTGATCTTGGTTGTCTGGTCGTCAGTCAATTTAAGTTGCGTTTGCAAATCTTTCGCCCTGTCTTCAGGACTTCTTCTCATACCGCCACCTTGTGCACGGCATACCGCTGTAATTCCAATAAGGAAACAGCACATCAACAGAAATTTCTTCATTTTTCTAGTTTTTTAACAATTGATCTTTGGATAAAGTTAGCAGCCAATAGTTTAATAACTATCGTGTAACTTAATTGTTGCCTTGGTGAGGGAGTTGGATTGAGTTGATTAGGTTGGAATAAGTTGATTGAGTCAAATTTTAACCTAATCAACTCAATCAACTGCTTAATTCAATCAACTAAAAGATCAATTATTCTGCTGAAGCTTAGAAATAGAGCGTTGCATTTGTGCCATCATACTGGTAAGGCTTTCCATGGTCGGCTCTGGCGTAGGTTCGGGCAGATGAGTAGATATGTATGCTTTGGCTTTCCATATCTCCAGGATATCCTCACCACTTATTTCGTACGGTTCATAAACCGGGTTATCTGATATTAATTTTAGCTTTTTCTGTTCTTTAAATTTCCCGTTAACCCGTTTGTATACTACGCCTTCAGATTTTGATACTATAACATAGGTATCACCTGATTTGACGTCTCCCCAATTTTCCAGGTATTCGCCAACAATGATCGTTCCTGATACCAATGGCAGCATTGAGTCGCCCTTGATTTCAAAAGCGCGATAGGTGCCCTGTTTAAACATCGGCAAATAGAACTTAGGCAAAGCCGCCACATATTCCGGATCGGCATAACCATTTAAATATCCGGCGCTTGCCTTTAATGGTACCATTTCAATGTTCTCGTTATCCTCCTTATCTACTGATATACTTAATATACGCAGATTGGCAGGATCGCCTTTGGGTTTCGGCGCCCATTTCTCATTTATGGTTTCATTTATAAAATCATCTACGGTGATTTCAAAAAACGATGCTATTATTTTTAGTAAATCGTATTTTGGTTCTGCTCTTTCTTCCTCATAGGCACCCACAAGCGACCTTTTTATACCGATCTGGTCCGCGAACTGTTGTTGTGTAAGGCCCTTCTTTTTTCTGAGGAATTTAATATTTGATGAAATTATTGACATAAAATTTGCAATTGCTAAAATTATTAGTATTTTTATGCTCATAAAATTAGTAAATATTTTTTAACCAGCAAATTTTTATTGAAATGAAACGCTTTATTTATATCATAACTGACAGAAATAGAAACAATTTGCACGTAGGATTATGTTCAGATATTCTAAAAACACTGAATTTTTACCGCGAAATGCCAACCTTATTCTTTGATACAGCCCAGCAACTAAATCGCTTAGTATATTTTGAAGAGATCAATACGGAGGAGCAGGCGATGGAGCGTTTTAAATATGTGAGCACATTTACCCGCCCGCAAAAAGAAAAAATGATCAGATCTGTAAACCCTGATTGGGTGGACCTGACCATTGGATTAAATTTTGAGCATAGTGCCTGTTCAAGAGCAATGATCCGTCCGTCTATCAGTGCTGCCCGTAAGATGGTTACTTTTTAATGAATTTGAGTGCGCCGGAGTTCATGCAGTAGCGTTTGCCACCGCGATCTTCAGGACCGTCATCGAAAACATGGCCTAAATGTAGGCCCGTGCTTTTTTCGATCACTTCGTCGCGTACCATACCAAAACTATTGTCTCTCACTATTTCAACTTTGTTGGGATCAACTGCTTTTACAAAGCTTGGCCACCCGGTATGACTGTCATATTTATCCTCTGAGCTGAATAAAACTTCACCTGTGGCAGCGCTGACATAAACACCTTTTTCGTGATTATTCCAATAGGCATTTTTATAAGGTGTTTCGGTGCCGCTTTCAACCATAATTTCATATTGATTGGGCGTGAGGATTTTTTTCCATTCTGAGGCAGGTTTGCTTAATTTTCTTTTAGCCTGGGGCATGCCGTTTAATGTGCCGAACAGAAATAAAGCACTGGCTGTAATTGTAAACAGGATTATCTTCTTCATACTCAGAATTACGAAAACAGCCCTACTGTGGTTTGCTGTTCTCCTGTAATGGCTGTGTAAACTTAGGTAACAATACTTGAGTCACTACAAAAAGTGTCCCGTTGCTTTGTTGAATATCTAGCCTGCTTATAATACTTTGACCGCCATTCTCATCAACAAGTACAATATTCCGGTTTTCATTGATCTTTGCCGTTAGTGTCCGTCCGGACAGGGTAGTGAAGGTTGTCTGTCCGTTAGCAGACTTTATCTGTCTTTCAATGTCCTTTGATGTGACCTTTCCGGCAATAGCATGATATTTAATGAGATTGAGCAAGTCAGCTTTATGGTTTGGTAACAATAATGTGTCTACTGTTCCTGCAGAGAGTTTGCTAAATGCTTTATTATCAGGCGCAAAAACTGTGATGGGATTACCATTAAAAGTATTCGTCGTATCTGCCAGGATTATGGAGGCAAGTGTAGAGAAATTAGGTGATGCAGCAATATTCTCTTGTATTGTCTTCAAAGGACTCATCATAGATCCGTCTATATTTCGTGCTTTACCAGGCTTATTGGCAGCTGAATCAATCTTTTGGGCAAAAACGAGTGAACTGCTGAAGACGATCAGAAGAAGCAGAAATATCTTGTTCATTATTGTTTTTATATGCTTAACTAGTGAAACTGAAATAGGTTTTAGATAGAAAACGTCACGATAATTATCGTGACGTTTTCTATAATATCTTCCATTACCATCCTGGTGTAAATCCTAAACCGAATACAGGTTTGCTGATATCAGTACGGTTAAATGGCCATGCGAAGTAAGGTTCCAACACGAAGTACCCAAACAAATTCACACGCATCGAAACACCTGCACTTAACGCCGGTACTTTTGAATATATAGGCTTTGTCTCAGGATTTCCTGATGCATCTAATAACGGACTGCCATTTGGTCCAATTAGAGGCTCAGTGCGTACCAAAGTTGGATTGGACTTAAACTCAACTTTATCACTTGCACTCCAGGCTAAGCCAGCATCAAAGAACAAATTGAGCTCTGTAAAAAAGAATTTTGATTTGAACCGTGAGAGTTTTTCAGGCCCGCTGAAAGGCAAACGTACCTCGAAGTTTGCGACTGCCAGGTTATTTCCTGATAAGTCGTCGATTGTAAAATTGTTAGTGGAAAGTTTATTACTGCCATAGAAAGTTTGAGGCTCATAGCCCCTGATATAAAATGGGTAACCAAGAAATTGAGGATAGAGTTTATCTACCGATCCGAATCGCCCATATCCCAATAGCCTGGCAGCAAAGGTTACAGGAGCAGCCCGGATATATTCACGTACGTCAATAGTTGGTGCAAAGAAATTAAACGAACCAAAGTCATATTCAGCTTCTAAACGATAACGAAAACCAGTTAGAGGCGAAGCAACTCCAAAGAAGGAATTATCCCCAATTAGAGATGCATTAACTTGAACTAGTGTATATGGCTGCAGATTTGCCTGAATTAAATGTCCTTCGTCATCGTTGGAAACCTTGCTTTTATTAGAACCGACGTAGGTGCTGTTGATCTGGGTTTTACCATCACTTGAAACTGTATCCAATCTGTAGAAATCACTGTAACGATCAACCCTATAGTAACTTCTTGTTAAGCCCCCACCAAATTCGATTCGCGTAACCTTAGAAAAAGGATATGCTGTAAAGACCTGTGCTGCATCCTGGAAATTCCTGAGGATGTCAGTATTTTGAGAAAGAACGGTTTCGGGCCTGGTTACACTTTGGTTGCCAACTGTTTTGGTTACTACTTTTACCGGAAAGGTATTGGTATAAAAACCATACTGATAGGGGATATGCGATATCCCTGCTCCAAGATTCCAACGGCCTGCCTGGTTAATGTAAATAAATTGCCCCCCAAAATCATAAACCTGTCCGTTTATATTAAGGCCACCATATATAAGATTGCGCCCTAGTATATCACTAAACACACCTTGTACTCCGCTTGAAAAGCCTGCACCAAACTGGCTTACAGAAGCGCCTACGCCGCTACTGGCCAGATAATCCAGCTTAAACATTGGTTTATAAGGAATAGATTTGATAGAGTCGGTCGGGATTTTCTTATAAGCCAGGTAATTATCCAGGTTTGAATTGATCAGGTCAACACCCACCGAACGGAAGGGTGGAAGCATAGCGGCATCAAAATTCAAAGCCTGTTTATCTACATCTTTTGGTGTAAAGTCTGACGCCTTGGCATTATATAAAAAGTACTTTTGAGCATTGTAATATGAATAAACTATATCATCATTATTTGATATACTGATTGCAGGAGAATACTCGGTAATACCGCAGATGCCTGTGAACAGGTCGGTCATTTGCTGCACTTGTCCCGTAGCAAAGGTATATCGGTACATATTACGGAAACCGTCCCTGTTTGACAGGAAGTAGATTTGCTTACCATCAGCTGAGTATTGTGGGTCTAAGTTATTAGCACCATTGAATACATTGATATTAGCAATCTGACCAGTGGCAAGGTCCAGTTCAGCCAGATTAAAAGTAATATCCTGTGAAAACGACTTGTCGTAGGTAGTGCGGTCACTCGTAAAAATGATCCTTTTTCCATCTCTTGAAAACGATGGCTGATAGTCAGAAAATTTATCATTGGTAAGTTGGGTAACCTTTTTTGTATCGAAATTATATAGGTACAGGTCGCTCTGTCCGTCCGACATTCCCTGTACCACGATGTTTTTTCCGTCCGGCGACCAGCTCAGGTTGCTGAACTGCTCTGCCTTTTCCATCGAAATGTTGTCTGAGACACTTCCGCTCGGAATATCTACGATCAGCATCCGATTTCGACCATGACTAAATACACTAAAGGCAAACTTCTTGCTATCCGGCGACCATGTTCCTGCTGATTCTATAAAGTTAAACTCATCAATATGAGTATTGGATATTTTACTCGTCAGCTTTTTGATGACCCGCCCGGAATGTGCATCAGCCAGGTAGAGATCGACCGTAAATAAATCCTTTTCCGATAGAAATGCCAAATAATTACCATCCGGACTAATAGCCGGCGCCACATTTAGCTCACCTGAGTTTTTGTTATCAATAATGCGTTTACCTACAGGTTTCTGTACGGTATCTTTTAGGAGGGGCCTGTAGGCAGCTTCGATTGAGTTTTTCCAGAGGTTGGATAGTGTTTTGTCATCGTAGCCAAATGTCCTCCTGATACCATACTCTAAACCAAAACGGGCTGTATTTTTAAAGAAAGGCACTATGATGGTATCGCCATACGTTGATCCTATAAACGACCAGAAGACCTCACCGTATCGATAAGGGAAATACTTGTTGGTTTCTGTCAGATCGCGTATGGTAGGTATATTCTTATTGAGGTACGCATCCCTTATCCACATTGCCGTGTAAGCATCTTTTTTACCAATGGAAAGATATTCGGCCATGCCTTCTATCATCCATAGCGGTAAATTATTAATATTCTCATACATGGCCGAGTCGCGGCTCAATAAGGTATGATATTGAAAAGCATGCACCAACTCATGACCGATAACGTGTCGTGTAGTCTGATTTGTTTCCATCATTGGCATCACCACACGGTTTTTCAAACCTTCAGTAACACCGCCTGTACCTACACCAATTTCGCCGTCAATAGCTGTTGTTTGCTGGAAATCGGGGTGATCAGCATAAAGAATAATTGGGTTGGGTCTTCTGAAAGTATCCCTGAAAACCTGCTGGTGAAGGGTATACCAAAGCTCACTTTCCTGTGCAAAACGCTTAATGGTACTATCGTTTTTAATGTAATAGTATATCTCGAAATGTGGTGTTTTATAAACCTTGAACTTAAGGTTTTTGTAACGCACCTTATTTTGCCCGAAATACTGTGCTTTTGCATCCTGACTAATGACTAAGGTTGCGATAATACACAATAGGGCTAAAGCATATTTTTTGAAGCAGGCAAAGGCTGGGTATAGTTTATTCATAGATTCATTTATGAAGAATAAATCCGCAGTGAATTAGATGTTTCTCTTTATATAAACAGTTCAATATAGAAAAAATTATTCTTGCTGAACCGGTGTTTAACTATTTGTTTTGCTGTTCCGGAGCCTTATTTTCAGGGTTTCCCTCTTGCTTACGCATATCCTCTAATTGTGCTGAATCAATTTTCGGCCCATTCAAACTATCTGTTTGCAAGGTATCAACCTCTATACGCGGCGATGGACAGTTGTACTCCTTGGTGATCTTGGTCCACGGTTTTGGGAAAGGTCCATAGGTATATCCTGATTTTGGATCAGCATAAACTTTTTCCATAAACCGAGCAAAGATCGGTAATGCCGTATGTGAACCTTCGCCTGTTTCAGAGCTGTTAAAGTGTACGCTCCGGTCATCGCAACCAACCCAAACACCGGTTACCAGGTCCTTTGTAATCCCCATGTACCAGCCATCCACATATTTTGATGAGGTGCCGGTTTTGCCCCCAATCTGGTTGCTCTCCTTCTTCCATAAACCCTGGTATTCCCATAATGCTTGTGAAGTACCGCCCGGTTCATCCATACCGCCCCTGAACATGTATAGCATCAGCCAGGCGGTCTCATCGCTTAATACCTTCTCTGTTTTTGATTTAAATTCAACCAAAGTATTATTATCCTGATCAGTTATTTTACTTACGAGGATAGGATCTATACGGTTGCCCTTGTTCAAAAAGGTGCTGTATGCGCGAACCATTTCATAAACCGAAACATCGTTCGTGCCCAATGAAACTGATGGTACGGATTTTAAAGGACTCTCGATGCCGATTTTGTGTGCGTACTGTACTATTTTATCCCAACCAACCTTCTCTGTTACCTGTGCAGTAATGGAGTTAACCGATTTACCCATGGCCCAGCGCAGCGACATATCCATATAAGTAAAATGGAAGTCAGCATTTTGTGGCGCCCAAACGTCAGGCTTGCCATTATCCATGAAGTTGATGGATACAGGCTTGTCGGTGAATTTATCGCATGGCGTAAACCCATTGTCCAGAGCAGTTACATAAGCAAAAGGCTTAAAGGTTGAACCTGCCTGGCGTTTAGACTGGTTTACGTGGTCGTAATTAAAGTAGCGGTGATTGATACCGCCAACCCAAACCTTTATTTTCCCTGATGATGGCTCGATGGTCATCATACCGGTGTTTAATATCTTGGCGTAATATTTTATCGAGTCGACACTTGAAAACAAGGTATCCCTGTCGCCATTCCACGAGAAGATGGTCATCTTCTTTTTCTTCTCAAAATATTGATTCATACGAGTAGTATCGCCGTGATACTGTTGTTGAAGCAACTTGTAAACCGGTAAACGTTGTTCGGCTTTTAATACAAAGTCAGAGATGATATTTCCATCCAGATCACGCCATGGAGTTTTGTTGCCCCAAAGATTATAAAAACGCTTTTGCAGCATCTTCATCTTTTCCTGCACCGCTTCCTCTGCATATTGCTGCAGGCGCGAATCAATAGTAGTGTATATTTTCAGGCCGTCTTCATACAGGTTATAGCCATTATCCTTGCACCATTTATCCAGCCATTTTTCTACAGCGCGACGGATGTATGAATCACCCTGCCATTCGTTATCGATATAGCTTAAATCGAGGTTCAAAGGCGTTTTTATATCTGCCTCATATTCAGCTTTGGTGATCTTTTCGTTTTTCTCCATCTGGCTCAATACTGTGTTGCGCCGTTCTATACTTTTTTCCGGGTTTCTGATCGGGTTATAGGTTGATGTTGCCTTGAGCATCCCTATCAGCACTGCTGCCTGTGGAGCGCTTACCTTATCGGGAGTTTTATCAAAATATTTAAGCGTAGCCGCCTGTATACCAAAGGTGTTGTTGCCGAATGGAACGGTATTAAAATAAAGCGTCAAAATTTCATCCTTACTATAATTACGCTCGATCTGGAAGGCGGTGAACCATTCCTTTACTTTGGACACTATGGTGCGGATAACAGGCACATGGCTCGCAAGCCCCTGCGACTTCTTCTTCCGTGTTTCAAAAAGGTTCTTGGCCAATTGCTGTGTAATGGTACTGCCCCCTCGTTTGTCGCCTTTGGCGGTTGACAGCATACTGGTGAAAAACGAATAAAAATCGACACCGCTGTGCCTGTAAAAACGAACATCTTCAGTGGCCACCAGTGCATTCACCAGGTTAGGGGAGATGCTTTTAAAATCAACCGGGGTGCGGTTTTCTTTTGAGTAACGGCCAATTAGCTTACCATCAGCATAATAAACTTCTGACGAGATAGATAATTCGGGGTTTTTTATATCGTGTATGGTGGGCGAATAGCCAAAAAGCCAGAGGAAATTTAGTTCAATTGCACAAAAGAAGATGATGATAAAGTAGATAAATATAACGAAGTACCTGAGGAACCTGTTTTTTATACGTCTGAACATTCGGTAAATATGGTAAAATTATGGCGCTTAATTTAGTGAGCGCCGGCAAATATAACTAACGTAAATTAACAGGTTAAATTTTAAACTAACTTAGTACAACTACGGTTTATTCACATATGACCCTGATATGAAACAAATCATTGAAAAATTTAAAATTTCCGAAGGACGCAATTTCTCACTCAAACACTGCGACACCGCCGATACCGACGGATATAAAAAGGACGATGCAGATAAGGTTCTGAAAGAACTTATAGCGAAGACCGCCACCATACAGGAGGAACTGTATGCAGATAAACAGTATTCATTACTGATCATTTTCCAGGCGATGGATGCGGCGGGAAAAGACAGCGCGATTCAACACACCATGTCGGGCCTTAACCCGCAGGGATGCCAGGTATTCAGCTTTAAGCAACCCAATAGTGAGGAGTATGCCCATGATTTTTTATGGAGGCATTATAAAGCACTACCTGAACGAGGTCGCATAGGCATTCATAACCGCTCGCACTACGAGAATGTGCTGATCACCAAAGTTCACCCTGAGCTTATTTTGAACGAGAACATCCCCGGCATTAATAGTGTAAAAAAGATTACCGATAATTTCTGGGACGATCGCTATCAAAGCATCAGGAACTTTGAAAAGCATTTGCATAATAACGGAACGGCTATTGTCAAATTCTTCTTGAATGTCTCTAAAGATGAGCAGAAAGAGCGTTTTATAAAACGTATTGATGATCCTGAAAAGAACTGGAAGTTCTCTGCCGCTGATGTGACGGAAAGAGAGTTTTGGAACGATTATATGAAAGCCTACGAAAAGGCAATAAAAGAAACTGCCACACCCGAAAACCCCTGGTATGTCATTCCCGCTGATAAAAAATGGTTCACCCGAATTGCCATCTCAGAGATCATACTGCATACCATTGAAGAACTAAAGTTAAAATACCCGGTATTGCCCAAGGCTGAAAAAGAGAAATTGCAGGAGATGAAGGCGGTTTTGGAGAAGGAGTGATTTGTCATTTGTCAATAGTCACTGGTGAGCCAAGTACTACTAATGACTATTGACAAATGACCAATGACAAAAAAAGCGCCCCTATACCGAAGCGCCTTCATTATACTATTTTAAATATTTAATATCAAATACCTTTAAACAGGGTTTGTGCTTTGTCGCCAATAAGCGGGATAGGTTTCTTTTCGCCGTTAATTGCGCCTATGAAGCCGATAAGCCAAAGGATAATAAATATCAGCCTGATGATCCAGTTTATGCCTACTAATCCAAACCAGCCCCCTGCAAAACCGCCACTGGTAACAGAAGAAAAGAATATCGCAGCGAAGATCATTCCCAATATCCACGAAACCAGGAATGATACAATGTGCAATAATAAGGTTTGCCTGAGCTGATAGCTGCCCAGTTCGGTTTTGTTGCTCTGGTGCATGCCAAAATAAGCAATCAGCCAACCGATAATAGTGATGTAGCTGATAATGCCGACATTTTTCCCGTTGTCGGTAGTTGAAAGGTTGTTGTTTGGTTCCATTTGATAACGAGTTATTTAGGTTTATTTACTTATAGTAAAATTAAACTAATTATCCTGGAATATCCAAATTATTTGATAGTCATTTGTCATTGGTCATTAGTCATTGGTGAATTCGTACTAATGACCAATCACTAATTAGCAAATTATTCCACAGCTATCTCACCAATACGACAACGTTGGATAATTAGTCATTTGTCATCGGCAAGCAGGTACTAATGACCAATGACTATTCAATCGTTATCTCATCAACAAAAATGTAAGATTGCTCTCCCTTGCTTTCGTGCCAGTCGGGTAGTGGACCGTATTGTTTGGCTATTACCTTAACATATCTCGCTTTTACGTTCAGGTCGGCTTTAAACTCTTGAGTCTGCACTTTGGGCTCTTTAATATCGACTTTGTTATTTACTGTAGCCACGAGTTTAAAGTTCTTGTTATCGTCAGATACCCAATACTCTACTGCTTTCGGAAATACGATCCACGAACCAACATCCTGTAAAGTACCCAACGAAGCTGATTTGATGGTTTTTGATTGCCCCATATCAATCACAGCGATCAGATCACTGCCCTGGTAACCTTGCCAGTGGCCCGTTTTCCAGTTAGATGTGCCTTTCAATCCATCTATCAGGCTTTCGTCACCGCCGCCCGCGTAGCCTGGTAAATACTTGGTCAGCAATGATAATTTGATATCGTCCCTTATTTTGTGGAAGGTGCCCGCATCAACAAAACTCCGCTTGCCATCTTTTACCGCAATAGCCTTTACCGTAGTGGTAGCCGATATGTTAATAGGCTTGGCGTATAGGGTAGAGGAAGCTGTAGGCTCTGAACCATCCACGGTATAATAGATCTTTGCATCGGTGTCGAAGCATTTGATGCTCAGGTCAAAAGGCTTTTTGAAAGTTGGCGATGTGTTTAAAAAGTAAGGATTGGAAACGATCAGGTTATCCGCAATTTTTGATACAGGTTTCTCCAAATCCTGAACAAAGAGCTTATTAGCAAGCCGACCTGTGTAAACGTCAAATTGCCCGCCGCTTTGTATATCCTTATCCTCAATAAACAGCTTGTTATAGGTTTTCTTATTCAAAACCATCCCTTGGAGATAGGTATTCTGATCGCTTACCCCCGAACCTGAATTGACGATAGTAAACTTTTTACCGTTCTCCAGGTTGATCACCGCTTTATCAAACTGCGGTATACCGATCTGGTATTCCGTCTGTCCCGGTTGAATAGTATAAATGCCCAACGCACTCATTACATACCAGGCCGACATCTGCCCACAATCCTCGTTACCCGCCAGTCCATCAGGCGAATTACTGTATTCTTCCTTCAGAATGCGGTTAACCCACATCTGCGTTTTATCCGGCGAATTGGTGAAATTGTACAGGTAGGCCATGTGATGGCTGGGCTCGTTACCATGCGCATACTGACCGATCAAGCCGCTTACATCATCCACCTGGTTGCCGCTTAGTTTTAATGTTGTGGTGAATAATTCATCCAACTTGGCTTCAAATTTATCTTTACCGCCCATGCGGTTAATCAAGCCTTCAACATCCTGTGGTGCAAGAAAGGAGTACTGCCAGGCATTGCCTTCAGTGTAATTATTGTTGAGGTCAGTCGGATCAAAAGGCTCATACCAACCACCATCAACGCGGGCTTGCATAAAGCCACTCTGATCATTAAATAAATTCTTCCAGTATTGTGCCCGTTGGATAAACTCGGCATAATCCTGGGGTTTATTCAGCATCTTGGCAAATTGGGCAATGCACCAGTCATCATAAGCATATTCCAGTGTTTTTGATACCGATTCGTGCTCATCATCAGCTAGCACAGCACCGTTTTTACGGTAGCTATCCAAACCGAATTGGTTACGGTTTACGGCAGCTTTCATTGCCGTAAGTGCTTCTTCTGCATTAAAATCACGGATTCCCTTAGCGTATGCGTCGACAATTACCGGGATGGAATGATTACCTACCATACAATAAGTTTCATTAGATGCCAATGGCCAGATTGGTAATAAACCACCCTGCTCATACATCGCCAGGAATGATTTGATAAAATCCAAGGTGCGTTTGCGGTCAATTATCGTAAACAGTGGGTCTTCGGCACGATAAGTATCCCACAAAGAGAACACGGTGTAATAGTCAAAGCCCTCGGCTTTATGTGCTTTTTGATCCATGCCACGATACTGGCCGTCAACATCGCTGTAGATGTTTGGCGCAAGCATAGCATGATATAATGCCGTATAAAAGACAGTTTGCTTTGTTTTGGCCCAGTCGGCAACCGTAGGAGATTTTTTCTGTTTTGGGCGATTATACGCCGGTGCATTATAACCGCCGCCCTGGTATTGCTGGCGTTGTGCATCTTTAGATATTTCAGGAGCACCACCTTCAACCTGTATTTTGTTAAGCTCGGTGTTCCAGTCAGCTTTTGCAGCTTTTTCAACTTTCTTAAAGTCAAAATCAGGCACTTCGGTATCGAGGTTGTTCAAAGCACCTTCTGTGCTTACGGATGATATACCTACTTTGGAGATCACTTCGCCCGGGTTATCAAACTGGATGTACATTTTGATATTGGTTCCCTGCAATTTGTTTTTGCCAGGTTGCAAGTTATAGTTTGAAGCTATGCCGTAAGTTTTAAAGGGCTTTGAAAACTTAGCGTAGAAGTAAAGGTATTGATCAGCGGCCCATGAACTTGAACGGCGGAAACCTTTTATCTCGTGGTCATTTACAACTTCAATCCATGAATCCAGTACCTTATCACGGTGCTGCAGGTCGATAATGATGTTTGCTTCCTTCGTATTTGGGAAATCATAACGGTGTACCCCGACACGTTTGGTAGCAGTCAGTTCCACGCCTATTTGATATTTATCTAATATGGTTTTATAATATCCTGGCGAAGCTAATTCATTCTTCTTTTTAAACCCTGATCGGTAATCGGTATTCTTAAATTGAGGCTGACCAGTTGTCGGCATAAACAGCACATCACAGTAGTCGGCTATTCCTGTTCCACTAAGGTGGGTATGCGAAAAGCCATATACAACCGTATCTGTATAATAATACCCTGAGCAACCATCCCAGCCTTCCAAACGTGTATCGGGGCTTAGCTGCACCATCCCAAACGGCACAACAGCACCAGGGTAGGTATGACCGTGGCCCCCGGTACCGATAAATGGATTGACAAGTTTGGTATAATCGTTTTTCTTTTGAGCGAATGATGCTGATGCAATAAATGCCGTGCAAAAAACTAAAAGAGCAGCACGAAGGGAGTACTTCATTAGGGCTTAATTATGGATTGATGAATTACTGTGACTAAATCAATCAACAAATTAAACGCTTTGAAACGATATATTAAAAGGCTAATGCTCCTTTATTACCAGCGATTCCACATCATTTATAGTAAATTCATCAGCATCCCTTAGGAATGGGAGTGTACGCCGTGTTTTGGTAACCTCGTCTGGTATGATAGAAAAGGTGTATACATCTGCCTCGTCGCGCTTATAATAGATCGCATCGCCATTAGGGGTGATGCATGTAGAGTCGCCGGAGTGATATACTTCATTTCCATCGTGACCAACACGGTTAACACCAATTACATAGGATTGATTTTCGACCGCACGGGCAGGTAATAAGGTCCGCCAATGCGAAGCACGACGCTCGGGCCAGTTGGCAACCACTATCAGCACATCGTAGGTGTCATGCACGTTACGCAGCCATACCGGGAAACGCAGGTCATAACATATTACAGGGCATATTTTCCAGCCTTTCAGTTCTACAATCAGTTTCTTGTTACCAGCCGTGTAAATGTGATGTTCTTTGGCTAATTTGAACAGATGGCGCTTATCATAGCATTGATATTTGCCATCGGGGCGCATCCATATCAGGCGGTTATAATAATGGTCACCTTCTTTTATAATCAAGCTGCCGGTTACAACGCAATCGTATTCTTTAGATATCTTATGCATCCAAAGCATGGTTTTCCCGTTCATTGGTTCTGCCAGTGCTTCGGCATTCATGGTAAAACCGGTATTGAACATCTCAGGTAAAATGATCAGATCGGTTTTTTCCCTGATATTGGCTAAACGCAGTGCAATATTCTGCAGATTTTTGTCAATATTTTCCCAAAACAGATAACCCTGAAATAGAGTAATTTTTAGATTTTCCATGCAAATAATTTAGATCGGTTAATTTTCTTTTGGAGAAAAAGTATCTCCAAAATTTAAACTTTAATTAATCTATCAACGGCTTTATCCAAAGTTTCTTGTCTTTTGGCAAAACAAAATCTTAAAACATGGTGATCCGTCCCCATATTATAGAAGGCTGATACGGGTATGGAGGCCACCCCGATCTCCTTTGTAAGCCGGATAGCGAGTTCCGCATCTTTCTCATCACTTATCCTACCGTACCTGACTGACTGAAAGTAAGATCCAGAACATGGCAGCAATTCAAAACGGCTGCCCTTTAAGGCATCGCGGAAATAATCTCTTTTTTGTTGAAAAAAACCTTTCAAACCCAGGTAATGCTCTTCGTTTTTTAAATATTCAGCTATCCCAACCTGCATAGGTGAATTTACACAGAAAACCAAAAACTGGTGCACTTTCCTGAATTCATTCATTAAATGAGCAGGAGCCATACAATAACCCACTTTCCACCCGGTTGCGTGAAATGGTTTACCAAACGACGCCACAATAAAGCTGCGCTGCCTTAATTCAGGATAACGTGCCATACTATGATGTGTTTGCCCGTCATAGATCAGGTGCTCATAAACTTCATCGCTCAGGATCAGAATATCCTGGTTTTTTACAATAGCAGATAATTCTTCGATATCCTCTTTTTGTAATATAGTTGCTGTCGGATTATGTGGGGAGTTAAGAATGATCATCCGGGTGCGGTTGTTGATCAGTCTTTTTACCATGTTCCAATTTATTTTATAATCGGGCGGTTCCAGTTCAAGTGATTTTACGATGCCACCTGCTACTTTTATGGCGGGGGCGTAGCAATCAAAAGCAGGCTCAAAAATTATCACCTCATCATTCGGGTGAATAACAGTGGTTATAGCTGTATAAATAGCCTGCGTTCCACCTGCCGTAATGGTTATTTCAGTATCCGGATTATAATAGGCACCGTATAGCTTTTCTGTTTTTTTGCTGATCTCCTCGCGCAACGACATTACGCCGGCCATCGGAGCATATTGGTTATAACCGTTTTTCATGGCCTGATTTACCAATTCGATCAATTCAGGAGACGTTTCGTAATCAGGAAAGCCTTGTGAAAGATTAACCGCACCCAGCTCATTTGCCAGGGCCGACATTACGGTGAAAATAGTGGTGCCCACCTGGGGCAGTTTTGAAACAATAGGTATCATCTGAAGGCTAAAGTACTGAAATTATTTAACTGAATGTTTTATAGCGAAACGTATATTTTTTAACTAATAAAATAATTCAAAATGAGGATTTAAAGTACTTAAAATTTTGATTATTAGGAATTTATATTTTACATTTAATGTAACGAACCAGTTACAAACCATTAAATCGTAAAGACATGAAAAAGTTGATTCTGGCTACTTTAGTGGCCCTTTTGTTTGCGGGTGTATGCTTTGCACAAAGCGGGAAAGCACTTTATACCGCAAGCTATTCTTCGAAATTCGCAATAGCTGAGCCTAATTATTCAGACAAAATATTGACGCTTTGGAAAGATTTTGAAAACAACACTCTGGATAATCACGTGGACTTGATTGCCGACACTGTAACGATGATGTTTTCACAGGGAACACCTGTAAAGGGGAGAGCTGCAAATATTGACGGTGCAAAAGCATTCAGGGGTTCTTTGAAGAACTATAAGGTTACAGCAGATGCATGGATGAGTGTAAAAAGTTTAGATAAAAATCAAAATTTTGTTTGCATTTGGGGAACAGAAAGTTATGCAGACAAAGATGGAAAACAGGTTAGCCACCGCATTCACGAGGTTTGGGGATTTAACAAAGATGGGAAAATAGACATGATGATGCAGTATTCCGGCGAAGGGACTATGTGATTTTGTGTCTTTTAAATACAAAAGGCCGCCTACATATGGCGGCCTTTTGCTTTATAAATGGTATATAAAAACTTGTAAAGTAATTTATACGAAAACCTCCTTTTACCTTTCTCCTTTTAGCTTTCAGCTTCAATAGCTAACTTAGCCAGATGAAGCTCCAAAAATATCTAATCCTGATACTTGCACTTATTTTTTTTGTATCCTGTAATTCACAAAAAAGCAACGGCCCGGTAGTTGGTTTTGTGGATGCTTTTGAAGATGCTACGATCTCGCAAGCACGTACCGGTTTTACCGATGCCCTGAAAAAGAATGGATTTAGCGAAGACCAGAAAAATATTAAGATTGAATACCGCAATGCACAGGGTGATATACCAACACTGACGCAAATCGTTAATTACTTCATTTCAGAAAAGGTTGACCTGTTAGCGACCTGTACAACCCTATCCACCATTACAGCTATCCAAAAAACTAAAACTATTCCAGTTTTTGCAATGGTGTCACCAACACCTGAACGGATGAATGTAGTAAGTTCTATAGGAGTCGCGCCTACCAATCTGTTCGGTGCTGTAGAGGAACTGGCTTATATTGACACATCATTTTCTCTTATACCTAAATTATTAAAAGCTAAAAGCAGTAAGCTGGTGGTTGGTATGATCTATAATCAATCGGAACCGCAGTCTGCTGATGCCATGAACCGGATCAAAGGACTTGCAAATAAATTGGGTATTGATTTGGTGGCTTTGCCTTTAAATTCGTCGGCTGACGCACAGTTGGTAACTAAGTCTCTTTTGAGCAAAAACATAGATGCCTTTTTTGCAAACCCTGATAACACTGTATTTGCCTCGTTTGAAACGATTTTAAAAAGCTGTAACCAGGCCAATGTTCCCATATTTACCAGCGAGGCAGGTTTGGTACAACGTGGCGCTGTAGCCGCATTCGGCGCTGATATTTACCAATGGGGTTACCAGGCAGGGGAGCAGGCTGCGCAATATTTAAAAACGCACAAAACCGATGGATTGAAGCCTGAGATGGTGAAGATCCGCAAACGAGTGTATAATCCTGTTGCTGCTAAAAAATATAATATTACTATTCCGCCAAACTTTGAAGCTGTGAAATAATGGATTTCTATCTCACCGCATTATTACAGGGATTCTGCTTTTCGGCTATTGCATTGGGTATTTATATCTCGATGAAGATATTCAATATCCCAGATATCACGACAGATGGCAGTTATACACTTGGAGGATCGATTACAGCAGTATTGCTTACTCATCATTTATCTGCGTTATTAATTTTACCAATAGTGATCATTGCTGGAGCGTTAGCAGGTGCAACGACCGGCTTTCTGCATACTAAGCTGAAAATAAATCCTTTGTTGTCAGGAATATTGGTGATGTATGCTTTGTATTCAGTTAATTTATCTATAATGGGTCGTTCTAATATTCCCTTAATTAATTTTTCATCAGTATTTACCTGGATTAATATTTCAGCTAACCCTAATCACAACTCATTCTGGATATTATTGCTTTTCGTCATTATAATTACATTGATAATCGGTTATCTCCTCAAAACTGATTTTGGTATTGCTATGCGCGCCACCGGGAACAGTGAATCGATGATCCGTGCTTTGGGAGTGAATACTGATAGAATGAAAATTATAGGATTAGCATTGGCTAATGCGTTGACGGCATTGAGTGGCTCATTGTTCGCACAATTACAAGATTTTGCTGATATAAGCATGGGAATAGGTATCGTAATTACTGGGCTCGGATCGGTGATTATTGCCGAATCAATAATAAATTGGTTGAGGATTACTTCAGTCTGGCTTAGTCTTACCCTTGTACTTTTAGGAGCAGTTATTTTCCAATTGGTACTTGCTGTTACATTAAGCGTCGGGATAGATGCGACTTTTCTCAAGCTGGTAACAGCTGTATTTGTAGTGTTGGTCGTTAGTCTTCCCCGGTTATCCTTTAAAAGCTCCTCATGATCGACCTGAAAAGTATTCATAAAACTTTTAATAAGGGCAAAGCGAACCAGGTTGATGCTATAAGGGGAGTAGACCTGTCCATCGCCGAAAAAGAGTTTTTGGTAATTGTTGGTTCAAATGGTTCGGGGAAGACAACGTTATTGAATTTGATCGCAGGTGCAATCTTACCAGGTTCAGGTACTGTTCATATTGATGGTAACGACGTGACGAAATTACCCGATTATAAAAGAAGTGAATGGATTGCCCGGGTTTTTCAGAATCCATTAAGCGGGACAGCGCCTGATTTAAGTATACTGGATAATTTCCGTTTGGCGGCCATCCGTACTAAATCGAAAGGATTATCCATAGGTATCAATGAGCCTTTTAAGAAATCTGTTAAAGAGAAGATCGCCATGCTGGGAATGGGTCTGGAGAATAAGATAGAGCAACCTATGGGAACTTTATCTGGTGGTCAACGCCAAGCTTTGACCTTATTGATGAGCATTATGGATTCTTGCAAAGTTCTGCTATTGGATGAACCGACTGCCGCGCTTGACCCACGTTCAGCAGAAGTTGTGATGCGAACAGCAGATAAGTTGACGACAGAATTTGGGTTAACAACCATACTCATCACCCACAACCTGAAAGAAGCTTTTACTTACGGCACCCGTATTATTCAGATGGCAGAAGGGAAGGTTATCAAGAATCTTGACAATCAGGATAAAGCTAACTTAAAACAGAATGATATTTTTGATTGGTTTGGATAATTGTCTGAACCGTGACTCGTAGGATTAAAAAACCTCCTTGATTCTCTCTATTCGGCAAATTTTAAAAGTCGCTCCCAAAGCTGTACATTTGTAAAAAATACACAAAGCAAATGCTACGTCTAAATCACCTCCAACTTAATTCTACGCGGCCCATGGGCTCGCAGCAGGAGGGTTATGCGTTTGCTTAGTCTCTTCTGCTTCCCGGTGTAGTCTGATTAAGGACTCATCAACAATCATTAGTTTATTTTTTATTGATCCGGTTTACCGGGTGTTTTACATTTTGTTATGGACATATATTTGACTATAGAAGAGAAGTATTTGCAGGCTCTTGATGAGTTGTGGTACGGCGAACCTCCAAAGGCTTTACAGTTACTGAACGAGATCATTGCTAATGACCCACTTTATGCAAGGGCGCATTACCAGTTGGGGAAGATATATTATTATGAGATCAGCGATTACCTGGCAGCTGGGTATCATTTTAAAACCTGTGCTGAACTGGAACCGCAGTTTCCCGATGTGTATTTCCATTACCTGCGTTTATTGCTTTTCCTGAATATGGAGAAACAGTTCAAGCTGGTTTGCGAAAAGGCATTGCAGGTTCCAGGAGTAAATTGTGCAGCTGTTTATAACTTGACTGGTTTATTTGCCGAAAAGAAAAAAGAATGGGCAAAAGCTGTGGATGCTTATCGGAACGCTATGTTAGAAGCTACACGCAAAGATGAAAAGGATAATATCCAGGAAAGTATTGAGCGCGTAAAAGAGAAAAAGCGCCAGATGAAGAAATACAACTACGAGTTATCCAACTAAAAAGGCCCCGGTTCCGGGGCCTTTTGGGTTATCGTCGATTCTTATTTTTTATAAGTGATTTTATAAATCGTGCCACGGCTGTCGTCGCTTACGTACAAAGCACCATCCGGTCCTTGTGCCAAACCGCATGGCCTGTGCTGTGCAGACCCTTTAGCTCTATCCGCATCGCTACCTGCAAAACCATCTGCAAATATTTCCCATATACCGAATGGCTTACCATCTTTAAATGGCTGGAATACCACAAAGAAACCTGCCTGTGGCTCAGGCGCCCTGTTCCACGAACCGTGGAAAGCAATGAATGCACCATTTTTATATCTTGCCGGGAATTGGTTACCGGTATAAAACAACAAACCATCTGGGGCAAGGTGCCCGGGATAGGCAGCAGCTGGGTTAATTGCGTTCTGCCCACCTTCTTTTTTACCATCGCCTCCATATTCAGGCATCAGCATCTTTTTACGTTTTTGCGAGTCGTAATACATATAAGGCCAGCCTGCATTGTCGCCTTTCTTTAATGCATACATACATTCAGCAGGCAACTCAGCATTTTGTTCTGCGGTAAAATACTGCGGAAAAAGGTCATTCAACTGATCGCGTCCATGCTGCATCACAAAAAGCTGATTATCTTGTGTATTCCAGTCAAGGCCAACAACATTTCTTAAACCTGTAGCATAACGCACACCATCACCATAATGTTGATTAGGTTTACTGGCGCTGAATTGCCATATACCACCGGCTGAGTCAAGAATAGGGCATCCTTTTTGGCCGGGAGAACCTTTTTGACGATCTTTTACCTGGCAGGCATTGGAGTAAGCGCCGATATTCACATACACGTGTCCAGCATTGTCCAGTGTGATCGCCTTTGCCTCATGCTCGCCACGGCTTAGCAAACCTGTAACAATTTTTTCAGGTTTATTGGGATTTACAACTTCGTTGCTAGCATTCAGTTTGAAGCGGAACACCTCCTCGTCAGATGAGGCATATAGGTACCCATTTTTGATAGCAATGCCAGTACCACCAAAGCTTCCGAATGAAGCTTTCACGGTAGCTTTATTGCCGGTCTGATGTAATAGCAAAATACCTTTTCCTTTTTCAAGCCCTTTAAGTTTTACGTAGATTTCATTCTGAGGAGTAACAGCAATATGTCTTGCGCCGCCAAGGTTGTCAGCAATAATATTTGCACTAAAACCTGCCGCCAGAATAAGTTTGGCATTTTCGGGTGCATTGAAATTATTGTGCTTTGCCCGGATATCATTTTTTAATGCGAGCGAGGTAATAATGCCTGCTGTGGCTAATACAGACAGCAAGATGGTTCCCCATACTTTTCTTTTCATGATGGTTTATGTTTTGGTACCAAATTTATAAGATTATACAATAATTATCGAAATGTGTTTTGTATCAATACAATGACAGTGGCGCTCAAATAAAGCGACTTTTGCCGAATAAATATTCATCTTAATTTCATCTTGCTTGAAATTATATTTCGAATTTATTATAATAAAAAAATATAATATCAATTTAAGTATAACGATATCCTTGTTCTATTGTAGGATTAAACCTTTTTCATCTGCTATCGTCCTAAACATATAAAATTTAATATTTAATATTATGAAAAAGATAGCACTCATATCAGCAATAGCAATAAGCGGTTTATTATTTAATAATAAAACTGACGCCCAAATAAGAATACACGTAGGCCTGAATTTAGCTCCGCGACCTGTGGTTTATGCACAGCCTGCTCCGGTAGTTGTTGATCAATCTGGTGATTATTGCGAGCCAACCAATTATGATGGCGATGAGGATTATTACTATTTACCAGAGGTAGATGCATATTACAGTGTGCCAAACGAATGTTATTATTATAACAACGGCGGTTCATGGGTTTCAGCAACCTACCTGCCAGGTGCTTACCGTGATTACGACTGGCGTTATGCCCGCAGATACGAAGTCCGCGCACCACGTCCGTTCATGCACGCAGCTTATTATCGTACAAGATACAATGGAGTAGCCTTTAATGGTCACTGGGATCGCCCTTACAATCGTGCATATGTAAATAACTACCATTATAACAATAATCGCAGGTTTGATAACCATGGCTGGAATAACGATAACCGTCGCAACGACTGGAACCGTGGCCAACGTTTTGATAACAGGGGAGACGACCATGGACGCTTCGATCAAAGAGGTGGTTGGGCAAGAGGTAACGGTCACAGAGAAGGCAGATTTTAAACCCAATATATATTGTTAATTGAAAAAACCACCGTGTAGATCCGGTGGTTTTTTGTTTAGATTAAACGGCATGTTTTATTTAGTAACTGTCACTTGTTCAGCCAGTTCATCAGCCCAACCTGAAAGATAGGGCTCAGTGCCGTCAATCCTTTGCCACCTGCCTTTATTATCCATTGCGATGACCAGGTGCAACGTATCATCCAGTGATTTGAACTCATATGCCTGCGAATAATTTTTCAGGCTAAGTGGGTTAACAATGCCGTCGACAAGTCTATCTGTGCCGGTTAAAGTTGCTTCAAATTGTTCTCTCATAATGTTCAAGTTTATTAGTAAAACACCTGCTCCGGGGCATGTGTTTTATATTTTCACCATTACCGAACATTGCGCACTAATGCTAATTTTACATCGTGGAAAGCATCACCCCCGATCCGAAAATATTAATCGATCTTGTAAAGACTAAAATGCCCTTTGGAAAGCACAAAGGCATGTTGTTGTGCGATTTGCCGGTATATTATCTTGAATGGCTAAAGAATAAAGGGTTCCCGCCAGGAAAAATGGGGATGTTATTATCAAGCGTCTATGAGATAAAGATCAATGGGCTTAGCAGTATACTATATTTGGTTAAGGCGGCCAGTCAAAAACAAATGTAAGGGATATGACTTATTTACGACAAATAGAGACAACCGTGCATATTGAGGTTGCGTATGTTGATTAAAATAACAACAATAAATTTTATAGTAAATGAAAAAGATTGCATTATATCTCGCATCCGTCCTTGTATTCTGCGGGTGCGCCAATGGGCAGGGCAGAAATGATTTTGCCGCCGTACCCCAACCCAAAGCAGGCGAAAGTGTAGCCACATTTGGCGGCGGATGTTTCTGGAGCATGAGTGAGGCTATGTCTGAGCTGAAAGGTGTAAATAAAGTGGTTTCCGGTTATGCTGGTGGTACCAAAGTCAACCCAACTTATGAAGAAGTAGGAACCCAAAATACAGGCCATGCCGAAGTAGTTCAAATCTATTATGACCCCAAAGTGATTAGTTATGCTACAATAGCTAAGTCCTTCTTTTTTGCACACGACCCGACAGAGTTAAACCGCCAGGGGCCCGATGAAGGAACCGATTATCGTTCAATTGCTTTTTACCGTACCCCAGAGGAACGCGAAATATTATCGAATACGATAAAGGAAGTAAACGCCACCAAGCATTATGGCGACCCGATAGTTACCCAGGTTGTTCCGTTCAAAGCATTTTACCCCGCTGAGAAATATCATCAGGGATATTATCGCCTGCACGGAGACAATCCGTATATCGGTCACGTCTCAGAACCTAAAGTGATGAAATTCAGAAAAGCGATGCGCCCTGAATTGAAACCGGAGTTTCAAAAATAAGTTTATTGGTTGATTAGGTTGGATTAAGTTGATTAAGTTTCAACCAGTCAACTTAGTTAACCACTTAACTCAATCAACTACAACTTACTAAACCATCCTTTTTTCCAGAAGACCGCCACCTGTATCAGCGCGATTATAAACATTCCCAATAAGGCATATTCATAACCGTGCGGTGAATATAGCTCGGGCATATTGCCGGGCATAACTTTGTTGGTGACCGGATCAACACGGGAGAAGTTCATTCCATAAATACCTGCCACAAAAGTTAGCGGAATAAATATTACGGAAATGATGGTCAGCACCTTCATGATCTCGTTCATGCGGTTGCTCACCATTGAAAGATACAGATCGATAATGCTGGAGGTGATTTCTTTGTAACTTTCTACCAGGTCCATGATCTGGATGCAATGGTCGTAGGCATCGCGAAGGTATAGTTTTACTTCCGGCGAGATCAACGGGCTTTCCGTGCGGATCATATCATTGATTTTGTCCCGTTCTGGCCAGGTGGCACGGCGCATGATGATCAGAATGCGTTTCATCGCCTGTGAGTTGTACATTACGCTTTTATCGGGACTGGTATATAAGTGATCCTCGATCTCATCAAGCATATCGCCAGCCTTACCTAATAGTACAAAGTAGTTATCCAGGATTGTATCGATAAGTGCGTAGCACATATAGCCGGGCCCCGCAGTACGGATCGCACCTTTTCCGGCCTTTAGACGAGCCTTAACTGCTTCGAAATATTCGTCATGAGTTTCTTCAAAGCTGACGAGGATATTTTCTTTAATCAATGCTGAAAACTGGCAATTCACCAGTTCATGATCTTTATTAAAGTTAATGATGCGGCTCGTGGAGAATACGTAATCATCATACTCGTCAAACTTTGGTCGCTGGTGGGTATTTACGATGTCCTCCAGCACCAGCGGATTGATTCCCAGGTATTCACCAATGTCTTCCATCAGCTTTAAATCGCCCAGGCCTTTTATCTGTATCCAATGAGCGTGCGCATCGCATTTTTTGAATTGCGAAAGGATCACTTGCATGCTTTTACCTTCAGAGGTCACCAGCTCTTTCTCATTATAGCTGTAAACCATAATGATGGGTTTTAGTGCACCTTCAGGAATAACGATAGAGCCTGGTTTAGCGCCAACTTCAACGGGTTGCCGGCGAACTTTATAACGGATGCGTTTGATTGGACTGTTCATTACAAATAGTTTACGGATTGCGGACCCTGGTTAAACAATAGGTCGACTATACTGAGGTTTTTCATGAAGCCGTGTCTTTCTTCAAAAACCTGGAAATAAGGTTTCTGCTGAAAGTTGGATCCTTTTTTCGAATTAATAGTATGCCTGAGATCTGTTAATGCCGGATATTCAGGTTCATAGGTTTCTGTATAATTAGCCGTTGCTTTTATTTTCAAAAGCTTCAATATCAGCTGTAGTAGTTGATCGTTATAATCGAACAAAAAGGTTTCTTTCTTATCATAAAATGATGCAAATTCATCTTCATAGTACTCGAAATACGCTGATCTGCGATAGCAGCCCTGCAGGCTCATCCAGTGTAAACGCTGCCATCTGAAATCATAACTTATCTTAACATCCTTTACCGGCGTATGCACTTTTGAACCTTTTATCACCGGAACCACCAGCGTGAGCATACCATCAGGCGAATAGATATTTGCCCGGTTACGATAGGTTTGCTTAGGAAAATGCTCATACTTCTCGATCACAAAATCAGGATTATAGTTATTTAGCTGGGCAAAATATTCAACCGGAGGCAGATAAAACATGGGTAGTACAGCACCTTTTTCAATCATATATTCTATGTTTGCATTCAAAAATCGGACAAAATAATGATAAAAAAAGCGGTTTCGTACATAGGTATTTTCTTTTTATACCTGTTGTCGTTGATGCCGTTCTGGTTTTTGTACCTCATATCCGATCTCCTTTACCTACTGGTTTATCACGTAGCAGGCTACCGCCGTAAGGTTGTTCAGCAAAATTTGCAAAATGCTTTCCCTGAAAAAAGTGTTGAAGAACGCAAAAGAATCGAGCGGAAATTCTATCATCATTTTTGCGATTTGGTGCTTGAAACAGTAAAAGCCATTAGTATTTCGCCAAAACAACTAAATAAACGGATAGTAGCTACTAATCCGGAATTGATTAACAAAGTATTAAGTAGTAATCGCAAAGTTATTGGTGTTGCAGGGCATTATTGTAACTGGGAGTTACTGGCTTTGAGTATTACTTCCAATATCGATAGAAAATTCATAATCATTTATAAACCTTTGACCAATAAAGTTTTCGATAAATTTTTTATCCGGACACGGTCACGGTTTAAAGGCATTCCCGTTGCAATGAAGATGGTGCTCCGTAAAATGGTTGAATTGAAGAATGAGCCTTTTCTGACCGTACTCTTAGGCGATCAAACTCCTGTACGTCATGAGGCAACTTATTTTACTAATTTCCTTAATCAGCCTACACCTGTGTTTTTGGGTGTAGAAAAGATGGCCAAGTCTTTTGATTGCGAGGTTTATTTCTGTGATATGCGAAAGGTAAAGCGTGGTTACTATACCTATACCGCGGTGCCGCTAATAGAAGATGCAAAAGCCGCTGCTCCACACGAGATTACGAAGGCTCATGTACAGTATTTGGAGAAAGTAATCAGGGAACAGCCTGAATATTGGCTGTGGTCGCACCGCAGGTGGAAATTTAAGCCTCATGATATTGAAGGGGCTATCGTTGACTAGTTCGTGGCAAAAGATGGGGTTTATGTGGCCGAAAAATTGTACAATTGCAGGCGCTATGCCTATCACCATAGCCCATCACGAATAAATTTGAATGACAAGTACGCCTAAAGTTGCCATCGTAATTTTAAACTGGAACGGGTTAAAATATCTCCGCGAATTTCTGCCTTCTGTAATGGCGTCAACCTGGCCAAACCTGGATGTTGTTGTGGGTGATAATGGTTCAAGTGATGGTTCAGTTTCTTTTCTTAAAGAAAACTTTCCAACTGTAAAAATCATTCAAAACGATAAAAATTACGGTTTTACAGGCGGCTATAATCGGGTTCTGGAAAGGGTAGAAGCTGATTATTTTATACTGCTTAACTCAGATGTCGAAGTGCCTGCCGGTTGGATAGAACCTGTGATTCACTTGATGGAAAGTGATACATTGATCGCAGCTGCTGCACCAAAAATCAAGGCTTTTGCACAAAAAGACCATTTTGAACATGCAGGTGCTGCTGGAGGGTTTATCGATAAATATGGCTATCCTTTCTGTCGCGGGCGTATGTTTTATGAGATAGAGGCTGATAAAGGGCAATATGAGCAATCAGGAGAGGTGTTTTGGGCTACAGGCGCGTCCATGTTTGTTAAAAAGCAATACTGGGTAGAAGCAGGGGGATTTGACGAACGTTTTTTTGCCCACATGGAAGAGATTGACCTTTGCTGGCGTTTGAAAAATATGGGCTATAAAGTGATGTATTGTGCCCAATCAGAAATCTACCACGTTGGCGGTGGTACATTGAACACCGAAAACCCTTTTAAAACTTTCCTGAATTTCCGGAATAATTTACTGCTTCTCAGAAATAACCTTTCTTTCTGGCGCGGACTGTTCATTATAGCCATCCGTTTCTGGATGGATCTGCTGGCTATTGTCCGCTTTTTGAATGAAGGTAAACGTAAGGATGCATGGGCGGTAAGTCGCGCGCATCAGAATTTTGTGGTGCAGCTTTTTAAGGGTGGGGGGCCAAGAACCAAAAGAAGCAACCTGCCTGATCTAAAGGGTATGTATAAACACAGCATCGTATGGAGTTTCTTCATGAAAAAGAAGCATTCTTTCTCATCCCTGGACTCCAAGGATTTCTACTAAACCTAGTTCGGGGTAACAGGCAGATTTATACCTTCTTTAGCCAGTGTCTCATAAATGGTTGCGACGATCCGGCTTCTTAATTCGGCTGCGTTAGATATATCTGCCGCCCAGAATGACGCTCTGAAATCCACGAATCTGTCTGTAACATTATTAACGAAAACGGATGGACCTGGCGCACTCATAATATCATCCCGATTCGACAACAGATCGGTGAGTAATTTCTTTACTTTTTCGATATCTGAACCATAGGCTACTGCTACCATTATTTCTACGCGACGATTGGTATTGCTGAGAGTCCAGTTAACCACCTGCTGCGATATCATATCGCCGTTCGGGATAATCACTTCAGAACCGTCACTTGTAGCCAGTTTGCTTGATCGGATACCAATTTCCTTTATCGTGCCTGCGTGACTGCCAACTTCTATTACGTCACCAATCTGTATTGGTTTTTCAAATGCCAATATCATTCCTGATACCAGGTTATTAACGATATTTTGTAAACCGAAACCAATACCTACGCCGAATGCACTGAATATAATTGTTAGCTTATCTATCGGAAAATTTGATGCTGCAACGGCTAGCAAAAAGCCAACAGTAACTACTCCGATCCTGATCAAAAGCGTAGAAGCACGATTCTTCTTTTTTAAGGCGCCTAGATCAGCTGTATGTTGTGCAGACAGATCATAAAAGTAGCTTATCATTTTTGATAGCAGTGTCGATAACCAGATAATAATAATGAAGATTACAAAGCCTCCAAATGTAAACGAAGCCCCACCTATATTACGCGACTGATTTAGAACATCAGACATATAGTCTCTTACCCAATCATCGATATTCAGGTTTTGCAGCAGGAAAAAGACCCACAAGAACGCGGCAAAAGCGCTCAATGTACTTCTAAACTTCTTTTGAAGCACGGTATAGTCAATCCAGGCAATAAAGGTGTTCTCGGATTTTTTAGAATGAAATTGCAGGAATATTCCCTGTATAAGGATTTGGATAATAAAATACAGACTTACCAGCATCCATAAATTAAAAACGGCTGTTATCCCCAATATTTTAGCTAAACTGAACCTGCCAGTTAAATTTAATATAAGTGACAGTATTTGCAGGATGATAAATATTATTATAACCGTTCGCGTATAGGGTAACTGTCCTTCTGGTTCGTGCTTGATTTTTCGGTAGAATAACCAGGCTGTTATTATTGCTGCAATACTTAACAGCAATATGATAAATCTGTCGGCGACAGTAATCTGTATCAAAAGGTTGCTCAGCTCATACAATATTGTCAGACAGAACAACAAGATAAGGAAATTAAACGCTGACCGGGGCAAGCTCTTTTTAGCCAGAACCAGGATGAAAATGATAGAAATCAAAAAGAATATCTCAGAATATGCTACCGGAGGATGGCTATAGAAATAGGGAATAAGAGCACTAGCTATTAGCAATGAGGCCGAAAGCGGATTTGTATAAATATAATTGGTATGATCCCGGATAACTTCTGGCTGATCTAATGTTCTTTGTTTGTTATAAAATACCCAAAAAGTAATAACTATCAGGAATAACAGTCCTACCAGGTGGATAGCGGTGCCGTTTTTTATAAAGTAATAAAGCTGTGTATTGTTTAGATCAATCGTCGCGGCTAGAGCAGAACCCAGATCGTTGTATTGGGGACCCTTTTCCCATATAAAACCAAATTCACCATCCATAGCCCTATCAGCAAACCGTTTTATTTTGGCATCGATCTGGTCAGTTTCATCTAATACGGTTGTATAAGCAACGGATACTTTATTCTGTAATAGGTTTACGGCCAATAAATTAGCTCTGTTAGCGGAGTCTGTTTTGCGCCATAGATCCCTGAGTTTGCCCAACTTTTCATAGAATGCACTTCTTAAGGCCGGATCCTCTGGTACTGCTCTTAACAAAGAATCCTTTGAACATTTTATAATATCGTGCTGATTTTGGATAAGCTTTGAGTTTACATCATCAAGTTCCGGTTGCCAATTTTCGAGGTTGTCTTGTATATGATCCAGGTTATCGCGCAAAACAAACAGGTATCGTAACGTGCTCGATTTTTTATTATTGGCAAGCTGTTGTATCCTGATCAGCCGCCTGGCTATGCGCGGCATTTGTTGACTTACCTCTATCGTATCCAACCCATCAGCCTGATCGTTATTGATCTGGTTAAAAGTGGAAATATACTGCTCAATGTGCTGTAAAAGACTATGTACTGAAGTATCGGCTTTGTTGAGACTCTGCAAAACCGAATCGCGCGAATGCTTTAGTTTTCTTTCGGTTGCCCTTAAGCTTTTAGGCTTTTTCTTTTTCTCCTGGGCAAAACAGTTATGAATGCCCAACGCGGCTATGATAACTACGATTAAAAGAAGTGCTTTGGCTATTTTACGCATAGGATAATGTAAAAACGGTAGATGCAGAAGCTTATTATCGGTTTTATACGCTCAATATAGTTATCCGTTTACAAAATTTTCAACGGCAAGACGGTAGGAGTCCATGCCGAACCCTGCGATTACACCACGACAATTAGCCGCCAACAATGATTTATGGCGAAATTCTTCGCGTTTATATACATTGCTGATGTGAACCTCTATCACAGGGGTTTTTATACCCGCAATAGCGTCACTAATGGCTACCGAAGTATGCGTATAAGCGCCTGCATTGATCACGATACCATCGCAGCTAAAACCCACTTCGTGCAGCTTATTAATAATTTCACCTTCTACATTACTTTGATAATAATTTATGGTGATGTTTGCATAGCGTTTGCGTAGAGTGACGAGGTAATCTTCAAAACTGCTGTCGCCATAGATGGATTTTTCGCGAACGCCAAGCAAGTTTAAATTAGGGCCGTTGATAATTTGTATATTCATTAGCCCAAACTTAAGTATAAAACATTAAAAGCAAAATCAATTGGACTGGCGATCGGCGATAAAAGGCTTTCAGGCATATCTTAAACTGGAAAAAGGACTTTCGGATAACTCAATAGAGGCATATAGCAGGGATATAGATAAGTTGCAGCAGTTTGCTGATAGTCGTTCAAATAGTTTAAAACCAGATGCGTTTACGCTGAATGATCTGCGGCAATTCATCAATTGGGTAAATGAACTGGGAATGATTCCCTCATCGCAGGCGCGGATATTATCCGGCATCAAATCATTTTATAAATACCTGCTGGCGGAGGATGTGATCAAGAATAATCCTGCGGAATTGCTTGAGTCGCCTAAAAAAATGCGGAAACTTCCCGATACTTTAAGCTACCAGGATATTAATAAACTGATCGAGGCCATTGATCTTTCTAAAGCTGATGGTACGCGTAACAAGGCTATTATCGAAGTGCTTTATAGCTGTGGCTTGCGTGTATCGGAGTTAACGGAGCTTAAGTTATCTAATCTCTACCTCGAAATAGAGTTTGTTAAAGTAATCGGCAAAGGCAACAAGGAGCGATTGGTCCCCATTGGTGGTGAAGCAATAAAGGCGCTGAAACTTTGGATAGAACACAATCGCGTACATATCCCCATTAAAAAAGGAGAGGAGGATATGGTGTTCCTCAACCGGAGGGGTTCAAGGTTGAGCCGGGTGTATATTTTTATGCTGACCAAACAATTGGCAGAAATGGCTGGCATTAAGAAATCCATTAGTCCGCATACCTTGCGCCATTCATTTGCTACCCATTTGGTTGAAGGTGGCGCTGACTTGCGCGCCGTACAGGAAATGCTGGGACATGAGAGTATCACTACGACGGAGATTTATACACATTTGGATCGGGAGTATTTAAAGGAAACGATTATATCGTATCACCCGCGGAATTGAGTTGGCAGTTTTCAGGATCAAGGAAGTTATTTTTCCGCTTTAATCATCCTGTCTCTACCACTCATATCTTTTCTTAACTCAATGTTAGTGAATTGTTTATTATTTAATAGTTCAACTACTTGTTTGCCGTAACTTTCATTGATCTCAAAAAATAACAATCCATCTTTTTCCAGGTGAGTGGAAGCAAAATCAGCTATGGCTTTATAGAAGATAAGGGGGGCATTTTCTGGTACAAACAAGGCAGTATGCGGCTCGAAATCGGTCACATTGGTATGCATCAGTTTTTTGTCCTCAAGGGTTACATACGGCGGATTGCTGACTATAAGTGAGTAGTGAGCGGTGAGTAGTGAGTAATGAGTGGGATTTAGAATATCTTCTTGAACAAAATTGATATCGACTTTATTCAGCTCAGCATTTTCTCTTGCCGTTTGTAGAGCTTCTGTTGAAATATCTATTGCGGAAACCTGAGCATCTGATAGGTTTTTCTTTAGGCTGACAGGAATACAACCGCTGCCAGTACCGATGTCTAGAAATTTGCCAACTGCCAACTCAGAATTGCGAAGTGATGAAAGGATCCAATCAACCAACTCCTCCGTCTCAGGCCGGGGTATAAGCACTGACGGGTTTACCTTGAAAGTAAGTCCATAGAATTCTGTGTGGCCCAATATGTATTGGATGGGCTCGCCTGTTGCTAAACGTGTTAATATGTTTGTAATTCTCTCGCCATCAGGTGTTGATATCTCTGTTTCCGGAAAGGCCTTTATTTTTGCGGAAGAGATATTAACAATGTTTTCTAACACCATCATATACAATGAATTGACCTCATTTGCGTCATAAATGCTTGATAGTTGGTCTAAAAAATCTGCCGAAATCTGCTTAACCGTTTTCATGTGGCAAAGAAACGAAAAGTTCTTTGGTCAAATCGCTCCATTTTGACCGCTAAGTAACCTTGATTTAACAACTTATTCTATAAATTTTAACATTATTAAAATTCGGTTTATACAAGCCTATATTTGCGGCATGCCGTCTCATGAACAATATATGCAACGCTGTATCGAACTCGCTGAATTAGGTGCAGGTAACGTAAGCCCTAATCCGATGGTGGGGGCGGTAATTGTTCATGAAGATAACATTATAGGCGAGGGCTTTCATCAACAATACGGGCAGGCACATGCCGAAGTAAATGCTGTAAACCAGGTGTTTGCCGATTGTGAGGATGCCGAAGAGTTATTAAAGCAATCAACTATTTATGTGTCTTTAGAGCCCTGCGCACATTATGGAAAAACTCCTCCCTGTGCTGATCTGATTATTAAGCATAGAATTCCAAATGTTGTAGTAGGCTGCCGTGACCCATTTGCACAAGTGGATGGCAAAGGGATAGAGAAATTAGAGGAAGTTGGTATCGAAGTCATCACCGGCATATTGGAGGCTGAATGTCAGTGGCTCAATCGGCGTTTTTTTACACGGGTGCAAAAGCAAAGGCCATATGTGATCCTGAAGTGGGCGCAAACCAACGATGGCTATTTTGCACCGGATGATAAAAGTCAGTTTTGGATAACAGGAGAAGAATCGCGCAGGTTGGTTCACCAATGGCGTAGCGAAGAGGATGCTGTGTTGATCGGGAAAAATACTGCTGCAATCGATAATCCGCAATTGAACACCCGCCATTGGCCGGGAAAATCGCCTAAAAGGATCGTAATCGACCGGAAGCTTGAACTAAATAAAAATTTAAACATATACGATCAAAATATTGAAACACTGATCTTTAACGAGATTAAAACTGATATTGACGGAAAAGTTAAGTATATTGCCCTTGAGGACTTTGACCGTTTTGTTCCGCAGTATATTTTGTTTCAGTTATACATGCAGGATATTCAATCGGTGATTATTGAAGGAGGGGTGCATACCTTGAACAGCTTTATCAATGAAGGGCTGTGGGACGAGGCCAGGGTTTTTACAGGGGATGCGGTATTAGGACAAGGGATAAAAGCGCCGTATATCAATGGCATTTCGAGCCGGGAACATATTGTGGGGACGGATCGTTTAAGGTTCATATATCATAAGCCTGCTAATTAATGTTTTATATTTTTTTAAGCATTTGCTGTAGTGTTGCCGTGTCGGTGTTGTTAAAACTCGCCAAGCGTTACCAAATTGATGTTTATCAGGCCATTACGTGGAACTATTCGGCAGCTATAATTCTCACCTGGCTATTCTTCAGGCCGCATTTTACCGACTTGCAAGGAGCGCCAATTCTAACCTACGTAAGTCTTGGAATTCTTCTTCCTTTACTTTTTATAGTTATCGCGTCATCAATTACCCTGACCGGAATTGTACGAACAGATGTAGCTCAGCGTCTTTCTTTATTTATACCCGTTCTGTCATCTTATGTGATATTCGGAGAGGTTTTAAACGGGATCAAGATTACGGGGATATCCATTGGAATTATTGCCATGCTTTGCCTTATACCATGGAAGCAGAAACGAGCAGTTAGGCGAAGATCTACCAATTCCTGGCTTTATTTGGTGGTGATCTTTATCGGGATGGGTGTAATTGATGTGCTCTTGAAACAGATCGCTAAATTCACTTCTGTTCCTTTCACTACTTCACTTTTTATAGTTTTTACTTTAGCCTTTTTGGTAGCATTTATAGGACTGCTTTATATGGTTTTTGCCAAAAAAATGCGTTTTTCCTGGCCACATATTCTTATTGGATGGGTATTAGGTGCAGCTAATTTTGGTAACATCCTTTTCAATATTAAGGCGCATCAGGCATTGTCTGATCACCCTTCAACCGTATTCTCAATGATGGATATCGGCGTTATTGTAGCAGGTTCGATAGTCGGCTTGTTTATATTCAGAGAAAAGCTGAGCCGGTTAAACGTCGGTGGTATTATTTTGGCAATTGTTGCAATAGTGATCATTTATTTCCCTGAAATCTTCAATTTCTAAGCGATATTTGCCTGATGCTTTTTGAGGATACTTATTTAACCATTGAAGCCAAAAGCGAAAGTGTATTCCGTGATCGCGGCAGCAAATTCCTGGGTTATGCTTATCCTATTATCTCGGATCAGGATATCAAAAATATCATTGCAGACCTGAAGAAAGAACATCCAAAAGCAAACCACCACTGCTGGGGCATTCGTTGGAGCACAGATCGTTCAGTCTTTAAACTAAATGACGATGGTGAACCTTCAGGCACAGCCGGCAGACCAATATTGAACACTTTACTTTCAAAAAACATTACCAATGTAGCTGTGGTAGTAGTGCGTTATTTTGGAGGAACTTTGTTAGGCGTCCCGGGATTGATCAATGCTTATAAATCGGCAACAGAACTGGCGCTTGTTGAAGCTAAGATTATCGAAAAAACAGTGAATGATGTGTATACCATTGTATTCGGGTACTTACAGATGAACGAAGTGATGCGAATAGTTAAAGATGACAACCTCCAACTATTAGAACAAGCTTTTGATAACAGTTGCTCGATAAAAGTTTCTGTCCGCAAAATGCAGGTCGAACAGGTAATCTCAAAGCTTCAAAAACTCACGTCTATTAAAGTAAAATACGATTACAGCATCTGATTTAATCTTTTAAAATAGGTGGCTTTATCGTGTCTATTTTATCTTTCCGATTACGGCTTATTTGCCTTATTTTAGTCGGGCATGCAATCGTTCGAGATCAACAAGGAAGACCTTGAGCGTCTTAAAACCGCGCTTGAAGGCGATGATGCTGAATTAGAGAAAGTTCTGCGGGAGTACCACGCTTCTGAGATTGCCATACTATTTGAAAGACTTCCTGTAGAATCGCGTGAAAGAATCATCAATATTCTCCCATCCGATGAGGCATCAGAAGTAATTGCGGAAATGCATGAGGAACAGGAGCCTGGTGAGTTGTTAATCAGCCTTGATCCGGAGAAACGTTCTGAGATCATTGAAGAACTGGATTATGATGATGCGACGGACATTATTTCCCAACTGGATGAAGAAGACCAGCAGGAAATATTGGAAGACATCGACGAGGAAGATGCCAGCAATATTCGTGCACTTTTAAGCTATCCGGAAGATACAGCGGGTGGTATCATGAATTCCGAGGTCATCAAGGTAAATATCAACCAAAACAAAAAAGATGCTTTGGAAGACATTATCCGGCAGTCGGAGGAGATGGAGGAGTTTTATACCATCTACGTGGTGGACAATGATAACATGCTGAAGGGGATTCTGTCAGTTAAATCGATCCTTAAAGCACCTGCCTACGCCCGCGTTGCAGAACTGGTAAATCGCGATTTTGTTTATGTAAAAGCCGAACTTGACCAGGAGGATGTAGCCGGTCTGATCTCTCAATATAACCTGACCACCATACCTGTTGTCGATGATCACATGAAGCTGCTTGGGCGCATTACGGTCGATGACATTATGGACGTAATGGAGCAGGAGAGCACCGAGGATATCTTGAAGATATCGGGTGTATCGGAGGATGAGGAACTAAGCGGTAACTGGAAAGATGCCGTGAAGAGCCGTCTGCCCTGGCTGGTGATTAACCTGGCGACTGCTTACCTGGCGGCGTCTATAATCCGGCATTTTGACTCTACAGTTGCTTTGCTTCCTCAGATAGCCGCTTATATGACCATTATTGCCGGTATGGGCGGTAATGCCGCCACACAGGCGCTTGCGGTAACAGTAAGACGTATCTCCTTAAGTGACCTGACCGACAGACAGGCTTACAATACCGTTATAAAAGAATTCCTGGTTGGGTTGATTAACGGGGCAGCTAATGGATTAATCGTTTTTGCAATAGCACTGATGTATGATGCCGACCCAATGCTTGGCTTAGTACTATTCCTGGCCATGACAGGCAACTTGATAATAGCCGGATTGACAGGATCGTCTATTCCTCTGGTGTTAAAAAGAGTGGGAATTGACCCAGCTGTGGCATCCTCAATTATCATAACAACTTTTACAGATTGTGCGGGATTTTTATTGCCGCTTTACCTTGCTACCAAGCTTTTGTTGCATCATCACTAAAGCAACAAAGCTTTTCTATAAATTTGAATAATTAAACCGAAACGAATGACAGAGATTAGAAACAACTGGACGAAGGAAGAAATTGCTGAAATATACCATAAACCGCTGCTCGACCTGATTTATGAGGGAGCAACCATACATCGCGAAAATAAGGACTATTCAGAAGTACAGATCAGCTCGCTGATATCGATAAAAACAGGTGGCTGTCCGGAAGACTGTGCTTACTGCCCGCAGGCGGCTCGTTATAACACGGGCGTAGACGTTCATGCAATGATGCCGACCGAAGAAGTAATTGCTGCTGCTGAAAAAGCAAAAGCAGGCGGCGCATCAAGATTATGTATGGGCGCTGCATGGCGCGAAGTGCGTGACAACCGTGATTTTGACAAAGTGATCGATATGGTAAAAGCGGTGAACGATCTGGATATGGAGGTGTGTTGTACTTTGGGTATGCTCACTGAAAGCCAGGCGCAACGTTTGGCCGACGCAGGCCTGTATGCCTACAATCATAACCTGGACACTTCTGAAGATGATTACAAGCGTATTATCACTACCCGTAGTTATGATGACCGTTTGAAAACGTTGGAGCACGTGCGTAAAGCGAAAATTACAGTTTGCAGCGGCGGCATCATCGGCTTGGGTGAGACTGTTGAGGATCGTATTTCGATGCTGAAAACATTGTCTAATCTTCCAAAACATCCAGAATCGGTTCCGATCAATGCTTTGGTTCCGGTACAAGGCACACCATTGGCAGATCAGCCGCGTGTTCCGGTTTGGGATATGGTGCGCATGATTGCTACTACACGTATCATTATGCCAAAGACTGTTGTGCGTTTATCAGCAGGCCGCACCGAAATGAGTCTGGTAGAGCAAGCATTATGCTTTATGGCAGGTGCTAATTCAATATTCGCAGGTGAGAAGTTATTGACTACACCTAATCCATCATTTGATACAGATATGTCGATGTTTGAATTGCTGGGCTTGAAACCACGCGCTGCATTCAAGAATGGCAGACCGGGTAAGGTTCAGGAAGTTGCCGAGGCGCAAAACTAAAATTATGAAAAACTGCATGCGCCTCGTTTTCTTACTATTGATCCTTTGCGGATCATTTACGATAGGCTCATGTCAAAAAAAATCATTAAGGGTGGTCATTATCAGGCATGGTGAAAAGCCTGATAATGGCGATAACCTGAATTGTCAGGGTCTCAACCGGGCAATGGCTCTGCCAAAGGTTTTGTTTACGAAATATGGTGCAGCAAATGAAATTTATATTCCTACAGTAAATGCGGGGGATAAAACCAAGTCGGCGCGGATGTTCCAAACCGTTACGCCTTACGCAGTAAAATATAATCTTGACATCAACAGCAATTACGATACAGAAGATTATAAGCACATCGCCAAAGACGTATTTCAACAAAAAGGGACGGTAATATTATGCTGGGAACATAACGCCATATCACATATTGCTAAAGCGTTGGGTGTTCAGGGGAATATCAGGGATTGGCCGGATAGCGATTTTGATAGCATCTGGATCATTACTTACAAAAACGGCGAAGCTACTTTAACTGCTGATAAAGAAGGTTTGAGCCCGTCGACAACCTGCTCGTTTTAAACTTTTGCACCTAAAAGCCAGCGCCATGCCCACCGGGTTGCTCCGTTAAAGCCTTTCCATTCATTCACAAAATCAACAATATCTACAAGGCACTTCTCAGCGAATTTCTGCTTGAAGTTTTTGGCGGCAATTCTATAGACCTTATCCGGATTATCCAAACCAATGCGCTCATAAATTTCCTTTTTTACATACATGGTCCGCACAAAAAGAATGTTTCCTAATATTACATAACTATATAATGTACGCTTAATATATCCGGCTTTTGCAGCATAGGTTTTTAGCAAGCTTTTAGTGAACAGGATATGCCGTGCTTCCTCTATGTTATGCAGATCGAACATTTTCTTAAGGACCGGATAAATATTGGGCGATTTGCGGGCATGGTTTCCATAAATATCTGTCACCAGTTCTACTGATACGCTCCCCATGAATAAATAGTCCGCAGGCAGGTATTTATTGCTGAATTCGCCAAGCAATTTATGTATGCCGGTTTGCCTGATAGGTTTGCCGCCCAATTTGGCTATCGCTTGTCCAAACATTTCCTGGTGACGGAATTCTTCGATCAACTCCCTTAACAGGAAACGATGCTCCACATTATCCAAAGGCAAAGTAAGGATGTGCCGGGTCATGAACAAGCAAAACAGGCATTCGCCCCAAGCGTAGGAGGCAATCACTTGTACCAGTTCGTGCCGGCCCAGTTCCAGCTTTTGCTCAGGCGTTAAAGTATCATAGATTTCAAGTCCCTGCAATGAGGTAAGTATTTCAGGAAGAAATATATCATCAGTATCTGGCTCCAGCTGCCATGGAATATAGGTCTCCGGCATAAGCGGCCGTTCCTTGCTGATCCTGATCAAACGTTCAATTTCCTGTATTTCCATGCTCAAATTTCCGATATTATCATCTTAAAGTCAAAACGAAGCGCTATAAAACTATCGAACAAAGTACCGCGTTATATGTTCGTGATAAGGTTTAGGTTAGTCCTGATGTAAAAATCAGGACAAGCTCCCCGCCACCCGGTGGGGAGTTTTTTTATTGGGACGAAAATTAAAATTAAAGGGTTGCTTTTAGCTAAGCATATACTTAACTCCTTTGAATACCGGATAGATAATGATTGGTGCGGCAATAACATCAACAGTGTAATGTACGTGTTGTATCAAAAGTAAACAAACTACTATGATTGTGCCTGCTAGAGCCAATATTTTATCCCATTTTCTTTCCAGGCACAAGTACGCCAGATATAAAATAGAGGTGTGGCCAGAGAAAAATAAATCTTTAGTAATAGTGCTTCTTCCATAAAAAACGGCAGTAAGCGGATCAGTCAGTACAATTAGCCCTTTTGGTGGTTCAAGTGGAAAAAGGCTGATAGCCAGTACACGCAATATGGTGATGAATATAAATGTCCAGAGATAAGTAATGTAGATGGTCGGTTTTTCGATACCGCGCCATAAAGCATAAAAACCAATCCCCCAGATTACTGTAAATATCTCCCAAGAAACGTCATGAGGTGGGATGGCAGCCAACACCCAATCATTAAGTAAGGGACCGTCTCTTTTTTGTATCAGGTTAAAGAATGATGGCAGCATTAAGGAAATGATGATCATCAGTATTGACCCAATGATCAATTGTGCCCTTTGGAGCTGTGAACTCCAGGTCATTTTCCAGTTTTTTCTCAATGCCAATGCAATCGGTCTCGCCACTTCTCTAATTCTTTAAATCGGGGAACAAAAATAACAATATAAATGAATTGTTAAGTTTCTCTAAACTCTAAATTAATAACTAAGACGTAAAAAGAAAAAAATAGTTACATCAGTAACGTTTTCCATGATCAAACAGTCTTATAAGCATTAAACCGCCTGTTTAATATCAATCTTCCTTACATTTCTATTTGTGTATAAAATTTATTAGTTGACTATCAGCAAGTTATTAAAAATACTAATCAATTAGTTGTAATACTAATGTATTAGTATTAATTTAGATTTAAATTTTATATCGACATGCAAAAACTGGCGAAAAGAGAAGAGCAGATCATGCAGGTGTTCTGGACATTGGAAAAGGCGTTTATTAAAGAAGTGATCCCGGAGCTGCCTGATCCCAAACCTCACTATAATTCGGTGGCAACTATGGTGAAGATATTAGAAGACAAAGGTTTTCTTGCCCATGAGACTATTGGCAACATATACCGCTATTATCCGGTCATTTCCCGTAATGATTACCAGGGGCATGCAATGAAGGATATTGTGAGTCAATATTTCAATAACTCATACCCAAGTATGCTGGCTTACTTCGCCAAAGAACAAAAACTGTCGGAATCAGAATTAAACGAAATATTAGAAATCATTAAATCAGCAAAAAAATGATACCCTATATCCTGCATGTGGCATTGCTCATATCGGTTTGTCTGTTGTTTTATAAGATATTTCTGCAAAGGGAAACATTTTATCGCCTTAACCGTGTGGTGTTGTTGATCTGTTTAGGTTTATCCTTTGTATTGCCGTTGATCTCTATCCCCCAAGCTTGGACACTGCGGGTTCAGCCAACAGAGACAGCTGCAATAAATCAAGCCAATATAAAGCCCAATCAACAGTCTCAAGCCACAGTGCCATTAGACCAACTTATTCAGAAACAAGCTGTAGAAAAAGCACAGCCTGTAAAAGCTAAGTCTGTTGTTGTGGCGCAAGATAAGCCAGTTATACAGGAAAAACCTATCTGGCCGATCGTTATTAAATGGATGTTCTACCTGTATTGGGCAGGCGTGGCAGCTTTTGGGTTGAATTTGCTGTTGCAGGTGATCGTATTGATGATAAGGGCTTATTCTAACCCGGTAATAAAGGATGGCAAGTTCCGCATTGTGGAGGTATCAGGCGATAAAGCGCCTTGCTCATTCGGCAATAACATTTTCATCAATCCTGAAAAGTACGATTGGGATACTTATAACCAGATCATGATTCATGAGAAGGTGCACATACAACAAGGGCATAGTTTTGATATCATGCTGTCTGAGCTTGTGCTGGTATTCCAATGGTTTAACCCATTTGCCTGGTTATATCGCGGCGAACTGGAAAATAACCTGGAATTTTTGACGGACGAGGCTGTTCTAGATCAAAACGAAGTAGAGAAATCCAGCTATCAAATGAGCTTATTAAAAGTATCGGCGCCGCATTTAGCGCTGAGTGTTACTACCAATTATAATCAATCACTATTAAAGAAACGTATAGTCATGATGAATGCCAAGAAATCAAACATCCATACGATGTGGAAATATTTTATCCTGATCCCGCTTATGGCAGGACTGGCCTGTGCACTGAACGAAACAGCCTTCAGCCAGACCAATAAGACTCACACTAAGACAGTCACAGAAACCAAACCTCATTCGCATGTAAACTGGGGAAACAGCGACAGAACAGCAGGCTCATGGTTTGCGACGATAAAAGGAGAACGGGTTCGTATTGAGTTCAGGAGTGATGAGGGTGATAAGGATTGGAACAGTAGCTCAGATAATTTTAAACTGAGCGAATTATCAGCTGTTCCGAAAGATGAGAAGGGTGATTTTACCATTACCCGTGATGCCGGTGTTATGAAATTCAATGGTAAGTTTGATGGGGATCAGGGTTATGGTCATTATAAGTTCGAAGCCAACAAAGAATTCGAAGCTTATGTAGGTAACCACGGCGTAACCGATATGGATAACCAGGATGAATTTGCCTTTTTTATGCTGAATATCACCAAAGATTATGTTTCTATGCTGAAAAGAAATGGTTTTGGTAATATCTCTAAAAATGAGATGATATCTATGGCTGCTCTAAAAGTTGACGAACCGTTTATTAAATACTGGAAAGAAAATGGTTACCCTGATATTTCTTCAAACGACTTGGTTTCAGCAAAGGCCTTAGGTGTTGATGGTAAATATATCCAGGAGATACACAGCGCCGGGTATCCGCACATCAATTATAATCAGTTGATCAGTTTTAAGGCGCAGGGTATTACCGGCGCTTACATCCGCGGTTTGCGCAAAGGAGCTAAGCCTGGAAAAACCAGTCTCCCTTCGCCGGATGATGTTTCATCTTACAAAGCCTTAAATGTGGATTCATCTTATTTACAAGGCTTAAGGTCAGCAGGCTATGATAATATTCCTTTCAATGAAGTAACAAGTATGAAATCACTAAATGTTACTCCGGAATATGTAAAAGAATTTACCCAGATTGGTTATAAAGATCTATCACCTAATGATCTGGTTTCGTTTAAATCGCTTGGTATCACGCCTGAATATGTAAAAGGTTTTAAGGATATTGGTTATAGCGATATACCAGCTAATGAATTGATGTCATTAAAGTCATTAGGAATTGATGCCCAATATGTGAATGGCTTTAAGTCGCTCGGATTTAAAGATATCCCGGTTAATGATCTCAATTCTTTCAAATCATTGGGTATTACTTCTGAATATGTAAAAAGCTTTCAAACAATAGGTTATAAGGATATATCTCCAAATGAGCTGACCTCCTTGAAATCACTGGGAGTGACCGCCAAATTTATCAAAGGCTTTAAGGATCTCGGTTTTAATAACATTTCTCTGAACGAAGCTACTTCGCTGAAAGCAACAGGAGTGACTCCTGAATATGTGGGACAAATGAAAGCCAAAGGGTTTAACTCCAAAGACCTTGATAAATACATCCAGTTAAAGAACACATTTAACTAAATAAAAAAGACTTACGAAGTTTTCAAAACTTCGTAAGTCTTCTTCTCCTTATTCCAACACCAGGATAATAGACTCTATTTTTTACTTTATTTAACCTTTATAAATAATTAATTATGTGGGTATTAATTATTATGGTTGTATTGGTTTGTGCGCTGGTTACCATGATCACCATGCAGAATGCACGGCGTTAGTAGTCCAATTCCCGGCAACTAAAGCCTGCGGTATGCAGCAATGATTCTACCATTGCCGGTTTTAACCCGATCGCTTCGATCCTTAAAACTTTATCGCAATCTTCCAGGTCAAAATTCCACTGCCTGATGGTTGGGAAAGACATTAACAAAGTCCTTACTTTATTTACTTTCCTCTTGCTGGTCACATTGGTTTTAAAAACTAATACTTCCATAATGGTAATTTATAATGTTCTAAATCAATAACTATCGGGACTGCTGAAATTGGACAAAGACCGTAAAATTTATTCCGTCGCTTTAGGAGCTTCCTGTGTTGTCTTGGGTTCATCCCAGTCAAATCCGCCACGATGACGGCCCCATTTGCCACAACGGGCACGCATCTGCTCCCTGAAGCGATCTTGCTCCTCAGGACTCATATTTTTAAAGCGTTCCATTTTATGACGCATCCAGGGTGCACCACCACGGCCCTTAGGGCCCCCAAATCCAAACAATATTTTAGATAGTATGAGTATTCCCGCGGCTTGCCAGTAGGAAATGGTTGTCAAATGGAATATATCTGGGATCAGGTTATTCCATAAAAGCATAACGACATAGCTAACAAGGGCCAGAACGCCAACTATCAGGAATGGTACAAAAATCAGTTTCTTTCTGAAGTGAAGCTTATGCCTGTAAGCCGCATCTTCAAAGTTTTTATTTGTCATGTCTTTAATTTTTAATCTTCTACAATTTCTTCATACAACTGTTTAAGCCGTTTGCGCAGATGAAGTACTGCGTAACGTTTGCGCGATACCAGCGTTTGTATTTTTTCGCCAGTACGCTCTGCTATTTCACTAAAAGGAATATCGTCAAGTTCCTGCCATATAAAAACCTGTCTTTGTTCTTCAGGCAACTCATCGAGTGCCAGGAATAGCTGCTCCCAAAACAGGTTGCGGATATATTCCGTCTCCGGCGTGGTACCTTCAGTTAACAGGATAGCTCTGAAATCTATACCTTCATCATCATCATCATCTCCGGATAGGTTGATGTCGTATAGTTCTTCGGTTTTTTTGCGGTTTTTGTCGATGATCTTATTGGTGGCCACTTTGTAAAGCCATGCGCCGGTTTGCTCTATTGGCTGGGCATTAACTACCGAGCTGAGCTGGTACCAAACATCCTGCAGAATGTCCTCGGCATCAGCGTCGGTTTTTACCCTCCGGCGGATAAAGCCCAGCAAGCCCTTACCATACGCTTTGATTGTCTGTATGATATGGGTGTTTTTTTCTTCGGGCATTACGGCAGTGATCAATTTATTTCTCCTTTAAAGGTAGAGACGAATGACCCCGAAAAACATTTTAAAAAAAATAAAAATTGTTTTCGGGGAATCTTTATTTGCTCTTTTAGAATGCTTAGGGCAGGATTTATTACAGTGATTTAGATTATATTCGGCATAAAATAAACTGAAATGTACCGCCTGCTGGAAGAATACCTGAGAAAACATATTAATGTGAGCGACGAGGAGATCGCCGCATTCAGTAGCAGGCTTAAGTCGAAAAAGACAAAAAAGGGAGAAATTTTACTGGAGGCTGGGAATGTATGCAGGCATATTTATTTTGTTAACGAGGGTTGCCTGCGGGTTTTTTTGATGGATAGTGCTGGTAAGGAATCAACCCGTTTCCTGATACCCGAGGGCAGGTTTGGTACAGCATTCCCAAGTTTTATTTTACAGGAACCATCGCCTGCTTTTATTCAGAGCATTCAACCTTCGGAGATACTTTATTTGACTTACCAGGAATTCCGGTCGTTATCAGAGGTCTTTCCCGGTTGGGAAGGGCTTTACATTTCAAATCTTGAGCATGATTATATCGCATCGATCAGGCGCATTGAAAGCCTGATCACAATGAATGCAAAGGAAAGGTATGCTTTGCTAATGGAGGATAATCCCGGACTTATACAAAGAATACCCTCAAAGATCATTGCTGACTATCTAGGCATCTCGCAGGAAACGTTGAGCAGGTTAAAATCGAAAATATGATTTTATTGACTTTTGTCAATTTTGATGCGACAGTTTATAGCGTGTTTTGTGTTATCAGATAAATCAAACATGAAAAGAATAATATTCATCATATGCGCATTTCTATTGCCGGTATTTGCGTCAGCACAAAATATAACAATAGGAGAAGCGACCATCCGTTTTAATGATACCTTTAGAAAACGCCCTTTGATCACCGAGGTATGGTATCCCACAACTGATTCAATTCAAAAACATAATACTGGCTTTGCACCATTTGTGCGGATGGAGACCGTGAAAGACGGAAAAATAGCCAATAAGAAATACCCGCTTATTATGATATCGCATGGTACAGGAGGCGGAAGATTAACCTTGGAGTGGCTAGTTGATATACTGGTTCAAAATGGGTTTATGGTTGCAGCCGTGGATCATTGGGGAAACACTTATGATAATAAAATCGCCATTGATTTTGTTACGCCATGGCAAAGACCACGCGACATTAGTTTTGTATTGACTGGTTTATTAAATGATGCCAAGTTTGGCCCTACAATAGATAAGAATAGGATAGGCATGGCGGGTTTTTCTTTAGGCGGATATACAACTATAGCACTTGCCGGAGGCGTTTTGAATTTTGATGCGTTGAAGAAGTTTACCAATAGTCCGACAGGACAAAAGGAAGTTAATATCCCAGAGTTTCCTGGCTTGATGGAAGTGATCAAAACTGGTAAACCGGATGAATCATTCAGAAACAGTCCGCAGCATTTGAAAGATAAACGGTTTAAGGCGTACTTTGCTGTTTGTCCGGCATTAGGGCAGGGATTTACCGATCCGTTACAATTTAAGGAGGTGGACAAACCGCTTTATATGGTCGAAGTCGAAAGTGACAGCATTACCCCTTATAAAACCAATGCGGAGCATTACCATGCACTAATTCCCGCTTCGCAATATTTTTTGATAAATGGTAAGGCCAATCATTATGTATTTTTAGGTGAGGCCGCTGATCCTGTAAAGAAAGAAGCCCCAATCTACTTTGTAGATGATCCATCTGTCGATCGCCATGCCATTCATCAGCAGGTCGGCGAAATGGCTGCTGTATTCTTCAAACAGAATTTGAAATAATTAAGCTTTGATTAGCTCATTTTTATTTCTGAAATTGGCTTAACCAATCTCAAGCCAATTAATATGAAACTCGTTCCCAAGTTTATTTTAGCTGTGTTGTGCGTTCTAAGCCTTTCGATGCTTACCATGCAAGCCAAAGCGCAAGATGCCCAATCAAAAATCATCACCGCGATGAAAAATTCTGAAAATGATTGGAACAAAGGTGACCTAGACAGCTTTATGAAAATGTATACCGATGAGTCGACCATGATGATGCCGACCGGCCCGACGGGCATAAATTCAATCAAAGAACTGTACGAAAAGAAATACTTTAATGGTAAAATGCCAAAGCAGAATCTCCATTACGACGATCTGAAGGTGACTTTGTTAGGGGAGAAGTATGCATTGTGCACAGGTAAGTTTACTTTATCAGGTAACAATTTACCGGAAAGGTCAGGCCGCTATTCGTTGGTGATGATATTGACCAAAAGCGGCTGGAAGATATTGCACGATCATTCAAGTTAATCTGTCACTATGAAAGCATATACACAAACAACGTTTGTTCCGCAATTTTTTGTAGGGAAGAATGGTGCCGATGCTGTTGAATTTTACAAGAAGGCCTTTGATGCAATTGAGTTAAGGCGCTTTAGCAACGATGACGGTACGGTGCATGTTTCGGAACTGGAGATAGGCGGGGCATTATTTCATATCCACGAAGAAAAGCCAAGTGCGCGGCGATATAGTCCTGCTTTGTGCGGCGGTACTACCACTATTATGGGCATAATGGTTACTGATCCCGACGTGGTGATGGAAAAAGCAATTGCGGCAGGAGCAACGGTGGTTTCACCTATGCAGGATTATGATTACGGCTACAGGCAAGGCGATATCCGCGATCCTTTCGGCCATCTGTGGATGATCGAAAAAGTTATTTGAGTGCGTCGAACGTATATCTGGCATCGCTCCAGAATTCATCCAGCGCAATAATTCTCGGTTTGAAAAAGGAGATTAAAGCAGGCCAATCGTTTTTATTGAAGATACTTACACCATCTAATTGCTTATATATCCGGCTTATTACCGCTTTATTGTTTTCATCGGTGGTGTCTAATTGCCAATCCCACTCTTCATCCAAGACAGAATGAAGCACATTTTTTAGTTGCAGAAATTGTTCAAAGAATAGCTCTCGTATACCCGAGTCAGAATGGGCAATTTCAATGGCGATTGAAGCGGATCGCTTATCAACCTCCATTCGAAAATAGACATTTTTAATACCGGTTTTATAATTTATCCAGTTTACCTTTACACCATCAGCCGATAATTGCGGTGAAATATATTGACCGAAGGTAGTCCAGAAGGTTTGTTTGAGTTGAGATGCTTCGTCTTTTGAATACAAACCGGCTAATTTATCGTGAACGCAAAATTCAGCTTATCATCCTGCGAACTGCTGCCTAATACTAACTTGTAAGCGCCTGGATATGTTTTCCATCCATGAGTTTTCATATCCCATTTTTGCAGGTCTTTTACAGGTATTTTGATCGTTACCGATTGTTCGCCGCCTTTTGTTACGGTCACACGCTTAAATCCTTTTAATTCTTTAACAGGCATGCGGTCGACCTGCGGATATTGAATATAAGCCTGAACCACTTCATCGCCATCCATTTTACCTTTGTTTTTAACTTTTACGGTTATATTTACCGTATCCTTAGTAATGTATTTCTTCGCCGGATTTTTTTCTGCTTGATATTCAAAAGAAGTATAGCTCAAACCGAAACCAAACGGATATTGCACCGGGCCGCTAAAATAGCGGTAGGTCCGGCCTTTCATGGAATAATCAGAATAATCCGGGACGTCTTTTATCGATTTATAGAAGGTAAGCGGTAAGTGGCCAGATGGGGATACTTTACCAAAAAGGAGGTCGGCAAAAGCATTTCCACCTTGTTCGCCCGGATACCACCCGAATACAATGGCATCAGCATAAGGTTCAATGGCTGATATGTCAACGTCGCTGCCTGCAGTTACCACAGCGATGATTGGTGTTTTAACACTGTGCCTTAAAGCTTTCATAAATGCGATCTCGCTGGCTGGCAGACTCAGGTCTTTTTTATCACCACCTGATTTTGATAAGAACGCATCACCAGCTTCACCTTCTAATACAGGCGATAAACCTACTACCGCTATTGTAACTGAACAATTACCTGCCGCCCAGGTACCACCAAAATGGGTAGTATCAGTATAATCAGAACCAAGATCATATTCTATTCTTGTAGCCGGATCAACTGCACTGGTAATGCCTTCAACAAAGTTCACCACTTTGCTGCTCACGCCGTGATAGTTACCCACCATCGGGTCAAATGCAGCAGCGTTGGGGCCTAACACCATAATGCTTGGATAGTCAGCTTTATTTAATGGCAATACATTTTTGTCGTTTTTTAACAGCACCATACTTTGCTGCGCTACTTTACGGGCTAAATCAATATGCGATGCATTATGCACACTATCGGCGCCATAACTATGATATTGTATTTTTTGCTGATCGTCATAAAAGCCAAGTTTAAACTCAGTACGCAAAAGCTCAGTTAATCGCTGGTCTACTTCTTTTTCTGTTATCAATTTCTGATCAATAGCTTTAATGACATCGTTCTGCAATATGCTTGAGCAATCCAGATCGATGCCTGCTTTAATAGCTGCAGCGGCCACTTCTACCGCGTTGGGTAATGTTTTGTGTGTTGAGTAAACATCATCCAATGCGCCGCAATCGGTTACCACGTGACCTTTAAACCCCCATTCCTTTCTTAATATATCAGTTAATAGCACTTTATTGATCGAGTTTGGTACACCATTGATTCGGTTGTATGCACTCATTACCGATTCTACGCCATTATTAACTAAAGCATGAAATGCATATAGATAGGTTTCGCGAAAATCCTTCTCATCAACCTTGGCGTCGAAGAAATCGCGCGTTGCTTCAGGGCCGCTGTGCACCGCAAAATGCTTGGCTGTAGCTGATGTTTTCAAATAATGAGGATCATCACCCTGCAGGCCTTTGACAAATGCGCTGCCTATGGTTGCTGTCAGGAAAGGATCTTCGCCATAAGTCTCTTGTCCGCGACCCCAGCGTGGGTCTCGGAAAATGTTGATGTTGGGAGTCCAGAAGGTAAGCCCCATGTATTGCAAGTGGCGGTCTTTCTGAATAGCCAGATTATATTTTGCTCTGGCTTCTGTAGATATTACAGTCGACACTTGTCTAATCAGATCATCATTAAAGGTAGCTGCCATTCCGATAGCTTGTGGGAAAATAGTAGCTTCCCCAGCACGCGCTACGCCATGTAAACCTTCATTCCACCAATTATATGCAGGAATATCCAAACGAGGAACGGCTTTGCTGTTATAGCCTAATAATGAAGCTTTTTCTTCTAAAGTCAGCTTCGATACAAGATCTTTTACGCGGGCATCGAGCGGCTGACTCATGTCCTTATAAACAGGTACAGATTGTGCCTGAACAATTGTTGAATAAAAACAGGCAAAAAGGGCAATAACGAGGAGTTTTACAGGGCTTTTCATGACAGGCTAAACATAAGGAGAAAAATTACAGCGCACAAGAAATGTTTATCCAACGGTTATTTCAAAAAACTATTATTTTAGCAGACTGGACCCATGATAAACTTACCTGACCATATAAAGATATATTTCTTTAAAACTATTAAGGGTAATATTTCAATTGATGATTTTGAAAAATGGATTTACACCAATAAGGAAATTGAATCAATACTAAGCAATGATGATTATCTTGATTTCGTCTCTCTTAATTATAAAAAGAATGGTGCTAAGTATGAACTATACTATTTAATAAAAAAGCAAATTGATCTTGGTGAGTTCGAGACTTTTAAAATGTTAGGTTTATTGGAGGAGACGAAGAAAAAAGATGAAAATCTTCCTTGTTATCTAATGGAATTCTATGACTTATATTGTCGAGGATATTCTTTTCTTCAAGATATCGGACTGGGATATGGACTTAGCGTGGAAGTGCCAATTGGCAAGTATAAAGCCAATACCTGGGACGAATTAGATAAACTTCAACAAAAAGAATTATTAGAGAGCTTTTCACCAAATTTGGAAATCGAAATTCAACGTCTAATTAATTGGCTAACCTCAAAAAAGATCATACTTACTGGTGAGCAAGACGAATTAGGCCATTATGATTATGAGGATTTTCGGGCAGAGGAAGAAAAGAAATCACTAATATGGGTTCCTGTAAAAACAAGAAAAAAATGGTGGAAATTTTGGTAAAACTAAATTATCGATAAATAACCCTATGAAGAAAACAATCACTACTTTGATTATCTGCTTAATGCTTACAAAAGTGTTTGGCCAGTCAGCTCCAAAGCCTTATGGCCCGCTTCCAACCAAAGGGCAATTACAATGGCAGGAAACTGAAATGTATTGTATCATCCACTTTGGTCCTGATACTTATACCGATAAAGAATGGGGATATGGGGACGAGGATCCCGAGATTGTTAACCCGACAGAGTTTAGCGCTACACAAATCGTGAGCTCTTTAAAGGCCGGTGGTTTTAAAGGTATCGTGGTAGTTGCCAAGCACCATGATGGCTTTTGCATGTGGCCAACTAAAACTACAAAGCATAACATATCAAAAAGTCCTTACAAAGATGGCAAAGGGGATATCGTAAAGGAATACCGTGAGGCTTGTGATAAATTGGGTATTAAATTGGGTGTATATTGCTCCCCCTGGGACAGGAATAGCCCTTTGTATGGAAAACCTGAATATGTAACCGAAGTTTATCGTAAACAATTGCAGGAATTATATAGTAATTATGGTCCGCTGTTTATTGTATGGCATGACGGTGCAAACGGCGGAGATGGCTATTATGGCGGTGCGCGCGAAGTTCGTAAGATAGATCGTTCCACCTACTACGGTTGGCCAATTACATGGGGCATAGCCCGGAAACTGCAACCTAATGCAACAATATTTGGTGATGTTGGTCCGGATGTACGTTGGGTGGGCAATGAGGCTGGTCACGCAGGTGAGACTTGCTGGGCGACTTATACTCCACATGCGCCTGAGGCAGGGAAAGAACCAGGTAATGGCTTTACCAAAGATGAAGAGGGTACAGAAGGGCATCGTGACGGCAAATACTGGATCCCTGCTGAATGTGATGTGCCGCTAAGACCGGGATGGTTTTATCATAAAGACCAGGATGATAAGGTAAAAACGCCGGATTCACTTTTTAACCTGTATTTTAAAAGTGTAGGTCACGGTGCTTGTCTTGATCTGGGTTTATCACCAGACAGAAGAGGTTTATTGAGTGACAACGATGTAAAAGCTTTGAAAGGTTTTGGTAATATGCTGAAACAAACTTTTGCGACGAATCTTGCAAAAGGAGCCGCTTTGAAAGCAAGCAATGTAAGAGAAGGGAGCCAGGCTAAATTTGGCCCTGCCCGTCTGTTGGATAACGATCGTTATAGCTACTGGGCTACTGATGATAAGGTAAAAACACCAGAATTGGTGCTTGATCTTCATAAAAAGAAGTCTTTTAATATTGTTCAACTCCGCGAAAATATTAAGTTGGGTCAGCGTATAGACGAAGTAGCAATTGATGTTTGGCAGGATGGCAAGTGGCGCCAAATTGCTACAGCAACCAGCATTGGGGGTAACCGCCTGATCCGTTTACCTGAAAGTATTACTACAAACAAAGTGCGCCTGAGAATTACCAAAGCGGCGGTTTGCATAGCGTTAAGTGATTTTGGATTGTATAGTGAGCCAAATCTTTCGAAAAAAGGTTAATTTTATGATATGAAGTATCTTAAGCTATCATTTGCCTTTTTAATGTTTTTTTGTGCGATAAATGTTGCATCCGCACAGCAATTGTATGATGCTACCACTAAACCAAAACTGATCTCAAAGCAATTCACTTTTACGGAAGGATCGTCTTCAGATAAACAAGGCAATGTGTTTTTTACGGATCAGCCCAATAATAAAATATGGGAGTATAGCGTCGATGGAAAACTTTCTGTTTTTATGGAAGATGCTCTGCGTTCTAACGGAACCTATTTTGATGCTAAAGGTAACCTTGTTACATGCGCAGAGACTAAAGATCAATTGATTGCCATAAGCCCCAAAGGTAAAGTCAAAGTTTTGGCGAACGACTTTGATGGCCATAGATTAAACGGCCCTAATGATGTTTGGGTAGCACCAAATGGAGGGATATATTTTACCGACCCCTATTATCAGCGTGATTTCTGGGATAGGCAAAAGCCGGATATAGAAGGACAGAATGTTTATTTCCTGGCCAAAGGCAGCAATAGACCGGTAATTGTTGTTTCTGATATGAAGAAACCAAACGGCATAGTTGGTACGCCCGATGGGAAGTATTTATATATCGCAGATATTGAAGCTAATAAATCTTATAAATATACTGTAGCGCCGGATGGAACCCTGACAGACAAAAAGCTATTTGTTGAGCAAGGCTCAGACGGTATGACACTTGACGAACGGGGCAATGTGTATTTAACCGGAAATGGCGTTATTGTTTATAATCCTCAAGGCGTCAAAATAGCCCATATTAAAGTTGACGAGCCATGGACCGCGAACCTCTGCTTCTGCGGAAAAAATAAAGATGACCTATTCATTACCGCATCAAAGGCCATCTACATTTTACACATGAATGTAAAAGGAGTAGAGTAAATCCAACTTTATCATTAATCTGTCGTTATCAGCTTAACATGAAAGACAATTTACAATGTCCGGTAGATTTTGTGCCGATGAACGAGAATAAGGCACGAATTACTGCTTTATTTGTTTTGATATTAGGCACGGTATTCTTGTTTACAAAATGGTGGATCATCATAGCTTTTCTGGTAATCGACTTTTTATTAAGGGCCAATAATCAGGGAAAATATAGCTTGCTCGCTATATTGAGCGATATTATAATCAATCAGTTCAAAATAAAGAATAAACCTACCGATCGGGCACCAAAACGATTTGCCGCGGGAGTAGGGTTGGTGTTTACTATAGGTATATTAATATTGACTTTACTGGATTTGAATATCGAAGTACTTATAGTCACTTCTGTGCTGCTTTTATTTGCTTTTTTAGAATCATTTGTAGGATTCTGTGCCGGTTGTTATGTTTATAGCGCACTAAATAAACTGAGTAATGCATTTAAAAACAATTGATTATAAAAAAATAAAATTTTTTAAATAAAATACTACTAAATAGGTAGATTATATATACATTTGTGATGTGATTTACTCAATGAAAGGATAGGATATGTTATCAGCACTTAAAATAAACAGCTTTCCATACTTTGATCTGTCAGAGATCGAACCTGATCAGGATTTAGTTTTCAGATCATTTCAGAGGTCTGAGCCCGTGAGATCGGGGGATATATTACCGGATTTTTCTTTGGAAAAAGAGTCGGGTAGATGGCAGCAGTTTTTTAATGGCGCTGAAACTCATGGACCTGTTTTGTTTCATCAGCTTTTGAATAAACCGTTGGTGATCGGGTTTTATTCTTATCACTGGCAACAATACGGTGTCGATCTGTTGAAGCAGCTAAATTCTTTACAGAATGATATTACTGGAAATAAAGCCAGCCTTTTAATTATCAGTTCGGAAAAAGACAGGAAGCTGGAAAAACTGATGTGGGATAATAGCTTATCGCTTAACTTCTATTTTGATAAGGATAAGCAGATTGCCGAAAAATTCAGAATATACTCTGATCATGATCCAATATGGAACAAATTTTCGGGCATTGATACAAATGTGCCGCTACTTGCTACTTATGTCGTATCATCGATCGGACAAATTGAATACGATCATATCGATCCTGACTTTTCAAAAGCATTCCCATCAAGCGAAATTATTTCTGCTGTAAAAAAAGTGGGTACTCAACAAAGCAAAATACGGGCCTTAAAATAGCTCATTAACAGACAACATATTTAGAATATGAACTGACGTTATCAAAATACTATTTAGGTAGTGATTTCTTAGTTTTTTTTGGTTTGATAACGGGAGCTGCGACAGCTTCCGTTATTTCATAGTCGGGTGACCGAGTGGATAGGTGATGGTCTGCAAAACCTTTTACGGCAGTTCGAATCTGCCCCCGACGTCAAAATTCTTTTTAAAAACTTTTTAAAAAATCTGTTTACATAAGGCCCGTTTTCCCCAAATGGCCTTTGTTTCATTAACA
>Ga0207704_10000047_pt1 | contig 84386 bp, 83 predicted proteins | sample KBSMisM12_FD_184308 | JGI IMG/M metagenome (GOLD analysis project Ga0207704, IMG submission 184308) | Miscanthus rhizosphere microbial communities from Kellogg Biological Station, Michigan, USA - KBS Miscanthus M1-2 (SPAdes) (version 2) | ecosystem: Host-associated > Plants > Roots >...
GTGTAATGCGCAACCACCGCTATGCGGCATATAACTCACCTGAAAATTACGAAGGTTTGGATATCCTGCCTCCGGGAATTGATCAGAAACAATGTCCTGACTACCTCCTTTCGGCAGCATGCAATGCATGGGACAAGGCTGTTGAAATGGGTGAACAGCATGGTTACCGCAACGCGCAAACCACTGTTATCGCTCCTACAGGAACTATCGGCCTGGTAATGGATTGCGATACTACCGGTATCGAGCCAGATTTTGCCCTGGTTAAATTCAAAAAATTATCAGGCGGCGGTTACTTTAAGATCATCAACCAGGCTGTACCTGAAGCATTGAGGAACTTAGGCTACCAAGAACATGAGATCACAACAATCGTTAACTACGCTAAAGGAAGTGCAAGTCTTGCAGGTGCCCCGCACATCAATCCTGATAGCTTAAAATCAAAAGGCCTTACTGACGCTGAGCTGGAAAAACTCGATAAAGCTGTTGTATCAGCATTTGAGATCAGCTTTGCATTCAACGTATGGACTTTAGGTGAAGATGCTTTAAAACGCCTTGGATTCACTGCTGAGCAATACAATGCACCGGGCTTCGATCTGTTGCGTGGCTTAGGCTTCACCAGGAAACAAATAGCTGAAGCAAATGAGTATGTATGCGGTACCATGACTATCGAAGGCGCTCCATACCTTAAGACAGAGCACTACCCTATATTTGATTGCGCTAACAAATGCGGTGCTAAAGGCGAGCGTTATATCCATGCACACGGTCACATCAAAATGATGGCTGCCGCACAACCGTTCCTTTCAGGCGCTATCTCTAAAACTATCAACCTGCCAAATGAGGCTAAGGTTGAAGAAATAAAAGACTGCTACGAATTGTCATGGAAATTGGGCTTGAAAGCAAACGCACTTTACCGCGACGGTTGCAAATTGTCTCAGCCATTATCAACCAAATCTGACAAGAAAGAAGAAGACGAAAAACTGGATAGTGTAGAAGAAGTATTAGGCGAAGCAGCCAACGTAAAGCTAAGCGACCTTACTCCTGAGCAGGTATTAGAAGCAGCTGTAGCTATCATGGAGAAATCTAAGGATACACACTTCATGCGTCAGCTGTCACGTGTAGTACAAAAGAAGAGCCTGCCATACAAACGTCGTGGGTATACTCAAAAGGCGAGCATTGATGGTCAGACTGTATTCGTTCGCACAGGTGAGTATGAAGACGGAACATTGGGCGAGATCTTCGTGGATATGCACAAAGAAGGTGCAACCTTCCGTTCATTGATGAACTGCTTTGCTATCGCGGTTTCAGTAGGTTTACAATACGGCGTGCCATTGGAAGAGTACGTAGAAAAATTCACCTTTACCCGCTTTGAACCTGCAGGTATGGTGATCGGCCACGCCAACATTAAGAGCGCCACCTCAATTATCGATTATATCTTCAGGATGCTGGGTTATGAGTATTTAGACCGCAGCGACCTGGTACACGTAATAACGGAACAAAGAGGTGTGGTAGGCAACCCGCAGATGGATGATGAAGACATCAATCCTGATACTACCAACGTTTACGAGCCAACACCTGCAAAAGTATCTTCGGATGCTACAGGCAGCAAAAAACAAGGCCTTAGCCTTGATTTGAGCATGGGTGTGCAAAGCGACGCACCAGCATGTAACGTTTGCGGTCACACTACTGTACGCTCAGGCACTTGCTATAAATGCCTGAACTGCGGTAACTCAATGGGTTGCTCTTAATAGCTGAAAAGGCAGTGTGAAAGCGTAAAGAAACAAGCTATTAGTAAAATTGGCTGTTAAGCTCAGTTTTATAATGGTTAATGTGTGTGAACCCCGGCTTTTTTTAGTCGGGGTTTTTTGTTGAGCTAATCTCACTTTTCGATTTAGGCCGCTTATTGGAAAATATATTCTCTAACTTAGAGCACAAGAAATCTCACACCTAAAATTATTTTAAACCATGAAAAAGCTAGCACTGTTATTTACTTTATTCATTGCCTTTGTGGGTGCCAATGCGCAAACTAAGGACCAGATGATCGCCGATTGGCAGCGGGCTAAAAACTACACTAAAGCATACCTTGATGCTATGCCGGAAGACGGGTACGGTTTTAAACCCACACCCGAAATGCGTTCTTTTGCAGGCCAGATGCTGCACCTGGCCGATGGCAATTATTTCCTGGTAGGCGCTGTAACCGGAAAGCCCGGGCCACTTGGCAAAGAATCAGCTGAAAAAACTGTGGCCCAAACCAAAGAGGCTACCACAAAAGCCGCTATGGATAGTTATGATTATGTGATAAATACATTACAGAATGCCACCCCAGCTCAATTGCAGGAAATTGCCAAGGTAGGCGGTAAAGACATCACTAAACAAATTGCATTTAATAAAGCATTCGAGCACCAAACACACCATCGCGGACAGGCAACTGTTTACCTTCGTTTAAAAGGTGTAACGCCACCTCAAGAAATGTTATTCTAAACAAATCGCCACAAGTATAGAAAGGGCGGATATCATCAGATGCCTGCCCTTTTTTGTTGCGAAAAGGCACTGATGTAGAATGTAGCTATAAAATATATTCCGGTTGACGTACTTCTATTCATTATTTAAAGCGTACCTTTCGTGAAATTGATAATCTAGTCGCAAAGGCCTGCATAAGTCTTCTACAGCAAACCTTTCTTATTTCTATCCCGACTTCTTTAAAATTTACCCCGGTCAACATCAAACGGAGTCCTGTAAAAACTTTTAACAATACTACCATGAGCAAAGACAGAAAAATGATAAAGGATAAAAAGAAACCAGCTAATCCGCTTGGCAAAAAAGCGCCTTCAGATTATCAGTCAGGCAAGTCGTCGGTATCCAGAATAGATATTGCACCCGCTAAAAAGAAATAATTAAAATGCGATGAATAGAACGATAGAATCTGAAGCACGGGAGTATGTATATGACCTGAAGAATTGCGCGCGCGAATTTGGTTTTAACAATCAGGAATGCTGGCAATTTAGCCTGGTTACAGATCTGGAAAAAACAAAAATTGAAAAGGATTATCATCCAACTGTATCGGCCCATCCGGGCCAGGGGGCTTTGTTTGAGTTTTTAAGATTGGTTAAAGGTAAAATGATGCTGCCACTAAATAAGGAAGAATACGGCTTTGATATTAATTCATTTGAACATAAAGACGTAAAACATCTGATCGCCTTTAACCCTAAAATGCACCGTTAATCACAATATAACTAATAGAAAAAGGGCAGGTATTCGTACAAATACCTGCCCTTTTTTATGTCGGTTAAATTATAGTTATTCGTGTGCCATTGGCTCGTCAATATCGCTGATGTTAGCCAAACCATCTTTAAATAAATGTTGCGGCTCATCAGTAAATGGAGATGTTTTGGTAAATACACCCAGGAAGAATATCAAACCACCAATAAGCAATTGTGGCCAGAATACGCGGTCTGCAAAACCATATACCCATGGTGATGCTAACAAAAAAGATGATCCTACTACATCGATAAAGCAATGCATAGGAACAGGGAACACATTCATGAAGCCGAACTTATGCTTGCTGAAAATAGCCATGATCAGTTGCAACCAGCCGAAAATTACCGGTAAAAAGAATGATGCGCCTCCTACGTGTGAAAATCCAAAAAGCCATGGGGAAGACATCAGTACTATAGCTACCACCCAGTTTAAAAATCCGTAAGTTGATGTTGATACAAAAGGTTTCATTTCTTAAATATGTTAACAGCGCAAAATTAATGTTTATTCTAAAGTTTACAACTCAAACTTTAACGCTTTTAAAATAAAAAGGCTATATCCGTAAATATAGCCTTGCTCTTTATACTGATCAGTGCAATAATTTAATATGCAGTAGCCTTTTTCTTAACTATAAACGACGCTACAAAACAAAAAAGGCCTAATACCAAGCCAAAGCCTACACCGAACAACGGCCCCATAATCAACATGGCGAGGCGTGGGTGATTTGGCAAAAGCGGGTGCTCTGAAGACATTTTGACAACGCTGGGATGATTGGTTATATAAGTACTGTAAAAAATGATATGTGCTGCCGTGATCCAGATACAATTTACAAGACTCACACAAAAGCCGTGTAAAAAGTACCTTCTGCCAACTGCTTTGGCAATAATATAAGCGGAGAAAATAAAGATAAACAGCCAGAAGATGGGTTCCACTTTTTCAGGGATAAGCCAAACCGTAGCAATGGCCATGATCAGCCCGAATACAGACAATTGAAAAATGATTTTCCAGTTCATAGCAAGGGGAATTTTAGTGAAAGGGTGTCAGTTGTTTAGTCAATAATTTATAAATAGTTTATTAAATATAACAAAAAGCATTTATAAAAACCTAACTACCAATTGATAAGAAATATATGCTATTGTTTATTAAGATTAGCCTGGGCCTTTTGGGCGGCATCTTTTGTTTGAATAACTATTACTCCATGTAATGCTTTTTTACCATAAATACCGGCATAAACCTCTTTTGCAGGCTGTTGTTTAAGTACCCTTATTGAAGCGATGTTATTAGGATTTAAATTGTTAAGGTCAGGAACAGCTTTCCCGTCTACCACATACAGCGGATCCATATTGGTATCCAGACCGAGCAAAACAGTACCGGTATTTCGGATAGTATCATGCGGAACCACATAGGTTACCTTGTCTGGAATTACAACTTTAGTTTTCTCAACCAACACCTCCGATGCTGTATCTGGTGCCGGATCTTTCGAGATATTAAAACTGATGGGTATGGTATACTTTACCCTTACTTTTTGACCATTCTGATATCCGGGCTCCCATTTTGGAGATAACTTTAATACCCTGATCACTTCCTTTGCTGCTCCGCAACCAAGGTCCTTTACCGCTTTTATGTCAGAAAGGGATCCGTCTGTTTCAACCGTCATTGAGATGAGTTCTTTGCCCTGTATATTTCTGTTGAGCATTGCCTGAGGATATTCAATATTCTTGCCCAGGAAACGGTAAAAGGCAGTCATTCCCCCTTTAAATTGCGGTTCTTCTTCCACTGTAATAAATGCAGCGTCATCATTATGTTTAACGGTAGTAGGCTCCGGTGCAGCCTCGAGATCGTTCAACACATAAGCAGAATCTTTTACAACTGGCTTTTCATTACTGACATGATTACTAACAACATTTGTATGTTTTTTAACTGCCGTAGCCGGGGTAAATGCAACTGCTGTTGTCTCAAATAAATGCTCGGCTTTACTCCTGATCAATTCTACTGCGTTACCTTTACTGATGGTGACCGAACCTAAGATCATCATCAGCACAAATAAAGGTGCCGACAATCCATATTTTAAAAGTGCTGTACGTCGCGAACGGTTCTTTTGGAGCATAATTATCCGCTGTTTTAACAGGCTGTGGTTAAAAAACGGGGTTACCAGTTCGTGAGGTGTTTTCAAGGTTTGATTAAGCAACAGCATGGCATATTCGGCTTTGTCGATACCGTTTTCTAATGCATGCCTGTCAGCAATATATTCGTGAATATGTTTGATTTCAAGGCGATAAATGTATACAATCGGGTTAAACCAGTTAATAATCGCCACTGCTTCTATCAACAACACATCAACAGTATGCCATTGATTGGCATGTGCCTGTTCGTGGGCAGTTATTATTTCCAGACTGTCCAGGTTTTTTCCAAGCTTAATACTTCTGAAGAATGAAAACGCTCCGGTTGTTTCCTCCGGTTCATCTATAATTTTTTTTAGCAATATCAATTGCCAGATAAATCTCGTGATCAGAATAGCAGCCCCTATGGCATAAATAACCATCAAGATCTGACCGATGGTAATATGATGTTCTTCTATATTTTTAAAATGATAAATTAATATCGGGGCGCCGTAAGTAGATAATGTATGTTCAACCTTTTGGGTAATAAACAAATTTTTCACCCAATCGGAATGAATTACAGGGATAAAAAAGGAGAAAATAGACGTTGAAACAAGATAAATGCGGTTAAGGTGGAAAAAGGTCTCCTTACGTAGTAACAGAGAGTAAAAACCGTAAAATAGTACCAGGTAAAGGTTTACCAGCAATAGGTATTGCCACCAGTTCATAGTTTTATTTTTCTTTGAGTTTTTCGATCAGTTTCATGATCTCGTCAGCTTCTTTCAGGTCGATTTTTTCCTTCTTCACAAAAAAGGAAAACATGTGCTTTACTGAATTGTCAAAATACCCGCTCAAAAGTTTCTCTGTAGCAAAACTCTGGTATTGCTCTTTACTGATGACAGGGAAATATTCATGGCTCTTGCCGAATGCCGTATGGTCTGCAAAGCCCTTGGCCTCGAGTATACGGATGAACGTAGAGACAGTATTGTATGCTGGCTTAGGCTCGGGCAAGGCATCAATCACATCCTTTACAAAACCCTTTTTAAGCTGCCAAAGCACTTGCATTATCTGCTCTTCCGCACGAGTTAATTCTTTTATTTCCATGATGTATAATTATTTTAACCGTTATAGATTGCTGGTACAATTGGTTAATTTAAAAATACAAAATTTAAGTTATAAAAGCAACTAATTGCTTAGTTTTTGTAAAATAAAAAACCTCCGGCATCCCGGAGGTTCTAAATAATCATTTATTAATCCAACCTAGTTTGTACTCTGGGCTTTAGGGGGTTCTGCTCTCGGTATCATTTCCGCGCGCTGAGCTGTGTTATACACAAACGACGCAATTATGGTAGCTGCCTGTTTCAGGTCATCCTCGCTCAGGCGGTCATAAGTATCCTGGTTGCTATGGTGCGTACGGGTACCGTAATCCATGCTATCCTGTATAAACTGAAAGCCCGGGATGCCAACTGCTGCAAACGACAAGTGATCTGTACCGCCTGTGTTGCCAACGGTAATAGTGCTTGCGCCAAGATCTTTAAAAGGCTCAAACCATGGCTTGAACACAGCCCCTGCAAGCGAATCGCCCTGTAAATAAATGCCGCGTATTTTGCCGGTACCATTATCCAGGTTGTAGTATGCCGATACTTTTGCCTGTTCTGGTTTCAGTTGCATGGTTTTAGGATCGCCAAAGTGGTTCAGCACATAGTAGCGTGAACCAAATAAGCCCTGCTCTTCTGAACTCCATAATGCGATGCGGATGGTACGTTTTGGTTTAAAGCCTATTGCTTTTAAAATGCGTACCGCTTCCATCATTACGGCGCTGCCTGCTGCGTTATCTGTAGCCCCGGTAGCAGCATGCCATGAATCAAGGTGACCGCCTACCATCACGATCTGATCCTTTAGTTTTTTATCTGTACCGGGTATTTCAGCTACTACATCATACCCTTGCAGGTCATCAGTAAAGAATTGCGTTTTGATATCGGCTTCCATTTCCACTTTTTGGCCGCCTTTTACCAGTCGCAAAATGCGCAGGTAATCTTCGCCGCTTGTTTCCAGTTCAGGTGCGGCAGTCTTTGCTGTATCAGCATACGAAGCCCCATTGGTAGTAAATACGGTACCATCTGTTCCGCGGGCCATGCTTAGGATAAGTCCCACATTTTCCTGCTGCAGGAAATTACTGATGGCAGTACGCAAAGCACGTGCTCTCTGGAAAGCTGTCATTTGAGGTGAAGCACGGTCTGGTGCCCTGCGCTGAGCGGCTGGCTGCGACGTGGCCTTCGCCATTTTGTCCAGCTCTTCATCAGTATAGCGGGTCAGGTCAGCTTTTGTGCCACCTGCCAACTTGTTTTTGGTATCGAATATTACAATTTTACCTGCCAGTTTTCCTTTGTATTGATCCAGGTCGGTAACTGTGTCTGCTTTCACCAGTACTACATCCCCTTTTATTGGCCCGTTTGTGCCCGATGTCCATGCTTTGGGAATAGCAATAATAGCATGGTAATAAGGAACCGTTATAGCAGCATAATTCTTCTGCACTTCCCAGCCTTTGCCAAACTTGCCCCATGGCTCCCTTTTAGCATTTTCTAATCCCCAGCTTTTTAATTGATTTACGGCCCAGTCTTGTGCCCGCTTTAAACCCGGAGAGTTTGCAAGTCTCGGACCTGAAACATCGGTAAGATAAAAGGCTGTTTCCATTACTTTTGAATGGTTCAGCCCCTCATCGCGTATCTTTTGAACTGCTGCTGCGTCAGGTGCTTCCTGTGCAAAAACAGAACCCGCCATTCCGGCCATGAGTATGCCGGAAAATAGTAGTTTCCTTTTCATTATAAGTTCAGTTAATAATTAAGAATAAACAAACCTATTTATTTTATATTGAATTTGTTGGCTGATCCGGCTAACAAATTTGTTACACGAATTTGTTATTTTAGGCTGATAAACCTACGTGAACATGGTCAAATCTGCCATGCTTTTTTGGCTTTTGTTATTATGCTTTTGTCTAAACAGGCAGGGCTCCGTTACTCAACCACATATTACCAAGACAATAGTATTCAAAAGAGCAACAAAAGACTCATTTGCATTCGCAAATAATTGGGACTATCCGGCAGGCCTGATAAAAGATGACGGTGGAAAATTTCATAAACGCACAGACAGAGAAATCACAAAAAAGGACACATCACATTTGTACTTTACAGCCCATTGCAGGACAAATGTACAGGGAGGCTATGCTATCAGATATTGCTACGCTAAACGAAAAGCCGGTGGAATCGGTTTAAGTTTTCTTGACGGAGAACCGGCCTATGCAAGTGAAATCAATGTCTTTATTTTAGAAGGGAAATTCACTTTCACGTCTAAGATTATTTATCCAGAGTTAAGCACTGGATCAAAAGTAATTTATAAGGTTACTGCAAGCAAACTTTTTTTGTACAACAAGCATTACAATGCATCGAAGGAAATTAGCGGGTACATTGACGCAGAGTTTACCGAGACAATGCTTTTGAAAGGCAAGATCGAAAAGCATCAATATTATCTGAAAGGGTACTTTAAGGCACCGATAAATCTTATTATATCCGCACCCGTGCACATTGATGATGTAGTCTTGCAGGCTACCTTCATTATGGCAAGATTATTCATTTCAGCGAAAGAATCTAAGTTCCGCGGGAATTACTATATTCGGGCGTCAAAGCCTGCTTCACTAAATGAATACCAAATTAATCATGACCTTCAGCGCAGCATTACTTGCCGTAGCTGGCATCAGTCTATCCTTTTTCCCAAATGAGATCTCCAATTATATCGGTTTAGGGGTAACTAAAACACCCCAGTTGGTCCTGCAAGCGCTGGGCTCATTATATTTCGGGTTTGCCATGCTTAACTGGATGGCTAAAGGAAGTTTTATCGGTGGTATTTATGCTAAGCCGTTGGTGGTTGCCAACCTGTCGCATTTTACGATCGGCGGACTTTCACTCATTAAAGGTGTGATCAGCATACCCAATCCGCCTTATCAACTCGTTATACTTACCGGCGTTTATATAATCTTCGCGACAATTTTCGGAATCCTGTTCATACGCAATCCGTCAGCCAACGCCAATTCCTAATTGATTAGCAGCTTATACCCACGCCCATGCACGTTAATGATCTCTACATTTGAATCGTCCTTCAAATACTTGCGTATCTTACTCAAAAAAACATCCATACTGCGGCCGTTGAAGTAATTATCATCGTGCCAGATGTTAAGCAATGCTTCTTCGCGGGTAAGTACTTCGTTTTTGCGCAGACAAAGCAGGCGCAGCAATTCTGCCTCTTTGGTTGATAGTTTCTGCTGTGTATCACCAAACGATATCATTTGCGAAGTATAATCGAAATCGTAGCGGCCTATTTTAAAATGGGTTTGTTTCTCTTCTTCGCTCTTTTCGCTGTTGTTTACCCTTTTTAACAGGGCGTTGATGCGAAGGAGCAGCTCTTCTATCCTGAAAGGCTTCGTAATGTAATCATCACCACCAAGGTTAAATGCCTGCGTTTTATCCTCGATCATGCCTTTCGCGGTAGCAAAAATAATGGGCACCTGTGTGTTAAACTTTCGTATCTCTTTACCCAGCGTAAAGCCATCTTTTTTTGGCATCATCACATCCAGTATCAGCAGGTCGAAGTTTTGTTTGGTGAACGCCTTTAGCCCTTCCTCGCCGTCTTTACATAAAACCACATCAAATTTACCTTTCAACTGCAGGTAGTCTTGTAAAAGTAAGCCAAGGTTAGGATCGTCCTCTACCAATAATATTCTCTTCATGCTTTAGGATATGTGGAATTTCAGCTCAAACTCAGAGCCTTTTTCCTTTTCAGATTTAACGCTTATAGTTCCGTTCAGTTTCTTCACTATCGTGTTCACATAGCTTAAGCCTAAGCCAAAGCCCTTCACATCGTGCAGGTTACCTGTCGGGATACGGTAGAATTGTTCGAATATTTTCGACTGCTGGTCGCGGTTCATGCCTATGCCTTTATCAGCAACCCGGATAACCACTTCATCATTTTTATTAAAAGTACTGATGGTGATCTCGGGCACATTCGGACTGTATTTTATGGCATTATCGATCAGGTTATACAACACGTTCGAAAAATGCAGCTCATCAGCTTCTATCATAGGGTTTTGGGCATCCAGGTACAGATTAGCAACAACCTGGTATTTCTGCAATTTAAGCGACATGCTATCCAATACAGTGGTCACCATCTCGTTCACATCCAGCTTTTTAATGTCGAGCCTGAACTCATTCTTTTCGATACGGGCGATATTCAGAACCCTTTCGATATGGTTGCCCAGGCGTTGGTTCTCTTCAAAAATTATATTCGCCAGTCTTGCTACACGGCCCTTATCCTCCATTATCTCCTGATCTTTCAGTGCTTCGCTGGCGATCATGATGGTAGATACCGGAGTTTTGAACTCGTGGGTCATGTTATTGATAAAGTCCATCTTCATTTCAGATATCTTCTTTTGACGAAGGATAGAGAAAATGGTATAACCAAAGCAAATAATAAGCACCAGCAGCAAGGCACCGGAAGTGGCCATCGAAGCTGTCATTTTTTCCAGTATCAGTGAGTTCTTCTGAGGGAACGATACCTTGATCCGGCCCGGGTCGTTGATCACCTCTTTAGTAAAAATCGGCACCTGGTAGGTATTGCCGGGGGCAAGGTTTGCATTACGGCTATCGGCATAGGAAACATTACTGTAAAGCAATGAGTCGCTGTTAAATGTACTTACCGAGTAATCAAAAGGCAGGAAAATCCCTTTGTTGTGCAGCTCAAAGCGCAGTAACGAATCTATCCAGAACTGATTCAGGCGCTTAGCCAAAGGCTCGCTCGACTTCTGGTATTCATCCGCCAGGTTGGCAATCACATTGGTTGCCTGGCTGATTTTCTGAAGGTTTTGTATCGAGTCGTCCTCCAGCATCTTCTTCACTTCCTTGAACCTGCGTTCGCTTTTTTTCCGGTCCTGCTCACGTTGCCAGAAAGGGTTAAGCTGTACCACTGGTATTACCTGCTTGCCAAACTGCGGATCAATATAATCTACCAGCAAAGTATCATATTTGTGCAGTTTCATTGCCTTTCGCTTGAAGGAAGGGCCAACCGGCACCCTGACTATCTTCGGGTCAGTCATGCGCTGATGAACGTTTCCAAATTCATCGGTATATTCCTCATAGCGAAAATGAAGATTCAACTCACCCGATTGGGCCATCGTTAAAAATTCCTCATCCAGTTGATTGCTTAGTATCACTTTCTTCAGGCTGTCGCGCAGCAGGTTCAATCTTTTTTCGCGCGCGGTAAGTTTCTTTTTGGCAGGCCTTGTAAAACCAAAAGCCACTTTGTCATACTTCGTTTCAACCGATTTTACAAAGCTGCGGTGCGTAGCTGCTTGCTTCAGATCATGCTGCTTATCAAACACCTGTGCTTTCTTGTTTAGGAAATTGATCGCATCCTGCTTGGCCAGTTTGGATACCACATTGCTAAGCGCATCATTTACAGAACGATCAAACAGATCAGACTGCGTTTGGTACGACTGGCGCAAAAAATAAAACTGCATAGACATTACACCCAAAAGTGCAAATCCCATCAACCCAATTATAAGGCCTATACTTTTCTTCTTCATCCCGGTAACAAAAATATTTCAAATACGCTCATATCAGTCGCATTTAACAATTTTTAACATATCACAACAAAGATTTAACATCTTGAAATAGAACTGCTTGTTAACTTTGATACTTTAAATATAAGCAATATCACATGACCATCCTGAGCTACAATCAAAATCAAACTGCTCATGATAGCTTCATTTCCTCTTAAAAACAAATTATTACAATGAAAACCCATTGGACAAAACCCGGTTTCGAGCTAATATTTGCGCTGAGCATTATCTGCATAATGACTTTGCCACTATTAGTTTTTGCACAAGGCAACAAAAATATGGACATCACCATAATCAATGGCGATACCACCATTAACGGCAAAAATATTAAGGACCTTTCTGTTGATGAGCGCAAGCAGGCCCTTAAGGATATTGACAACCTGAGCGGCCCCGAAACCAATGGCAGGCAGCGGATTGTTTTTAAAAGGCGCTCGCTAACCGATACCGGCTCAAAGGATATTGTTTTTAAACGCCATTTCTTTAACCATGACGACCTGACTGAAAACCGCCGCTTTTTTAATGACAGCGCAAAGCATGTGTTTAAGTTCAGAATGAAGAGGCCGGATGGTGCCGATTCTACCTTTACATTTAATTACAAAATGGATGGCGATCCTGGCGATGCTCTTGAGGAACCTATGCGCGAGTTCCATTTCCGGATGCATGAGCCGGGAGAGAACTTCCGTCACCGCAATGTGCAACGGTTTGACTATACCAATACCGGCAACGACGGCATCAGCACCCATACCAGTTTCAGGGTGAGTGATGCATCGCCTGAAAAGACCAAAAGTATAACCGGTAACGAAAAGGCCGAATTGGAACTGCGCGATTTGAACCTGGTACCCGAGTTCACGTCAGGTAAAACCTTGCTGCTATTCAGTCTGCCTGCCAAAACCCCTGCCGAAGTAAAGTTTACCAACAGCGAAGGCAAATTGCTCTGGAGCGAAAAAGCAGCAAACGGCTCATTCAGCAAAAGCTTCCCGCTGGGATTGAACGGCGTATACTTTCTGGAAGTGAAACAGGGTGGTAAGGTTGCATTGAAAAGGGTGGTTAAAGAGGAATAAATAATTCGCCTCTTGAGAGGGGCAGGGGTGTGTTATTCAGCATGGAGTAGAAACCCACCCCTGCCAAGGCAAGGTGCTTCATAAAAGTGTTAGGTTGAGGAAAGGCTGTACATAATACGTTTTACGTACAAATCCGGTAATCAAAACGTATAACGTTAAATGCACGACAAAATTATTCCCCCGAATTTAAGACGTAGTACGTTTGACGTATCGTAGTACGTTCTTTCTCTACTCATTAAACGTACAAACTAATACGTATCGCGTACAACCTATTTCACCGGATTTTCCTTCTTATACTCGTCATTCAATCCAACAAGCACATCGTTGGTAACATCCAGGCTCTCATCGCCATACAGCATCGCCGGATTAGCTTTTGAATAGGTAAGCACAATTTTGTAGCCTTTGGTTTTGCAGTATGTTTTCAGGTAAGCAGCCAGCTTATCATACAATTTGCTGTTTTGAGCTTCCTGCTCGTCCTGCAATTGTTTAGCGGTATTCTGACTCAGTTCCTGTAAATCCTGCTGTTTCTTTTGCAGGCGTTTTTCGGTAGCGGTACGTTGTGCCAAGTTCAGAGCGTTTGCGCTTTTCTGATAAGCTGCTACTTCTTTCTGGAAAGCCTGTCCCTTAGCAGCCAATTCAGTTTGTGCGCCTTGAGATAAAGCTTGCAGTTTTACTTTTATAGCCGCATAATAAGCGTATTTGCTCAGCAGCGTATCCGAATTGATGTATACAATGCCGCCTTTATTGTCAGCGCTTTGAGCCGGAGCAGTTGTAGAAGGAGCAGTCTGTGCATTAGCTGCAACAGTAGCCAATATAATAGATAATGTGATGATTAATGATCTCATATTATGTGCGTTTGTAAAAGCTGCGAATTTACAGTTTTAAAATAAATGAGCAAATGTCTCTGCAGTGTGTATACAAAGCGAATTAGTTTATCAGGACACCCGGGCGGGCTAATTCATACATGCGCCTGCAGGCTAATTCTACAAATTCGAGTTCAGATATTAATGCAAACTTATCACCCTCGTCACCTGCCAGGTATCACCTTTTTGCTGCCACACACAAATAAACTTATCGGGTTTAGAGAGATTGTTATTTTCCTGGTGATTAATAAACCGGTGCAGACCGATTTCAACCGCGCCATAACCCGCTATCGGATAAACCTCTATGCTTCCCTGCACGAGTACGCGGGTAACTTTGCCGCAGATATTTCTTTTAATAGCATCCAGCACATCTTTTTTGGAAGTAGATAAGCCGCCTTTGTCGTGGTAAAACTCCAGGTTATCTGAAAATATCTTGCCCTGCGTTTCCATATCACAGTTATTGTAGGCATTAAACAATACGCTATCCATGTGCACGATCTTAGCGTATAGTTCTTTGGATTCGGGCACATATTTATAGCCTTCCTGCGCATGAACCGCAGACCATGATATAATAAAGGCGATTGCCGCCAAAGCAGCTATGAATAGTTTTGATAATTTCATTATAGACAGTTTTTGGTTACTGTCTGCAATATATCAATAACTTACCGGATTACCGTCCAAAAGCCCAAAGCAGAAACTTCGGCATAGCTTCTGCCCAGGTCTCCACGTTGTGAGCGCCACCAACCATCTCGAGGTATTGAATATCCGCCGGGCGGGTGTAGCCTTTATTTTCCAACTCTTTTATCAGGTCGATGGTATCATCAATGGAGTCGATGATGCCATTTTTGTTCCTGTCGGCTGATTCGTCTTTAGTGCCGGTCTGCAGCCAAATCTTTAAGTCAGGCTTACTGGCCGTATTACGAATAATACCGTGCATAATGCGGTCGTTATCTGAATAGCCTTTACCTAATTCCTTACTCCTCCACCAGAATGATCCGGAGAATACGCCTGCCTTGTTAAATACTTCCGGGTAATGCCAGGTGATATCCATAGCGGATAATCCGCCTAAAGAGAATCCTGCAAAAGCCGTAATATCGAAGCTAGTTATGCCTGTTTCCTTTTTAATGGCAGGCAATAATTCGGTCACAATAAATTTGGTGTAAGCCGCTGCTTTTGATCCACGCTGTTTAAAGTCGGGAATGCCGGCGGTGCCATACTCCTGCAAACGGTCATCACCGGCATGAATGGCTGCGACCAAAACGGGCTTTATGGCACCATAGTTATATAAATTTTCGAGGCTTTCTTTTATTTTCAGGCTATCTGCTTCCTGTCCGTCGTTTAGCAATAGCAGGTTAAGGGGCTCGGTTATTTCATCTTCTTCGGGCAGCAGCAATGTTATGGTAACCCCTCTTTTCAGAGCGTCAGAATCAATGGTTATTTTGGTCTCTGTCAGGGTCATTTCATTATCAATCCAACTCAAATACATCTCTATCAAAATATTACAAGGTGGCAAAAATAGGTTTTATCACTTTATTAAATGGCATCTACGGAATAATTTGACAGAATGTTGTCTTTTTAAATCAAAGCAATTAACTTACACATACTAAAGCAGCTACACTTTGACAGAACAATATCACAAATGGTATTCGCACAACCTTGGCCTCGATGTGGAGATGCTGATCTTCGGCACACACGGCTACCCGGTTATTCTTTTCCCGACCTCGCAGGGCAGGTATTTTCAAAATAAAGATGAGGGACTGATCGAGTCGGTTCGGTGGTTTGTGGAGGAAGGATTGGTAAAAATTTACTGTCCCGACAGCTTTGATTGGCTCACATGGTACAACAAAGGCGTTCATCCGGCAGAGCGGGCAAGAAACTATAATTTTTACGACAAAATGCTTAACGAAGAGCTAGCCCCCTGGGCCATGCACGAAACCGGCGTAGGCAAAGTAGCTACGGCAGGCTGCAGTTTTGGGGGCTATCACGCTGCCAATTTTGCTTTAAAGCACCCTGATAAAGTGGGACATATGTTCAGCATGAGCGGCGCGTTTGATGTAAAGCAGTTTGTGGATGGCTTTTATAACGATGACGTGTTTTATAATAATCCGCCCGACTATCTGCCCGGCAGCAACCAACCGGATTTATGGAATATGAATATCATCTTCGGCACAGCCGAGCATGATATTTGCAGGGCAGATAACGACCGGCTATCAAACATTTTACGCCAAAAGAACATTAATCATTGGCTGGATATTCGCGGTATTGGCGACCACGACTGGCCCATGTGGCGGGCTATGTTCCCGCATTACCTGTCAACCATTCGATAGATGTGAGATTTGGGATGTGAGATATGAGAATGGGTGGACTCTTTAGAATTTAGGATTTAGAAATTAGAGTTTAACCAATCATACCATGAAAAAAATAGGCATTCTTTTCGGTCAGGAAAATTCATTCCCCCATGCTTTTGTTGAACGGATCAACCAGAAGGCAGAAAAAAATATATCGGCAGAGTTTGTGCGCATCGACAAGGTGCTGCAGGCTGAGCCATTGAATTATGCGGTGATTATCGACCGTATATCGCAGGACGTTCCTTTTTACCGGGCCGCTCTTAAAAACGCTGCCATTTGCGGCACGGCGGTCATCAACAACCCGTTCTGGTGGAGCGCCGATGAAAAGTTTTTTAATAATGCGTTAGCGGTGAAGATAGGCGTGCCTGTTCCTAAAACCGTTATCCTGCCATCAAAGGAATTGCCTAATGATACAACTGATCAATCCTTCCGCAACCTGGCTTACCCGCTGGATTGGGAAGGCATATTTAATTATGTTGGGTTCCCCGCTTATATGAAACCGTTCGACGGTGGCGGCTGGAAGGAAGTTTACCAGATCACCAGCTTGGACGACCTATGGCCGAAATATGATCAAACCAAGCAATATGTAATGATGCTGCAGGAAGAGATCATTTTTGAAGATTATTTCCGTTGCTATTGCATTGGCGGCAAACATGTTCGCATTATGCAGTACGAGCCCCGTAACCCTCACCACTTACGTTATGAGCATGGTAAAGCTCCTGCTGAGAAGAAATTATTAGACCAGGTAAAAGAGTATGTGATCAAATTGAATAAATATTTGGGTTACGATTTTAATACAGTTGAGTTTGCGATCAGAAACGGCGTACCTTATGCTATTGATTTCTGCAATCCGGCACCGGATGCCGAGGTGACCAGTGTTGGCCAGGAAAACTTCGACTGGGTTGTAGAAACCGCTGCCGATTATGCCATCGAACGCGCCAAAAAGCAAAAAGATGGCATGGACAATTTAACCTGGGGTGAGTATGTGAAAACCGGCGCAGCCAAAGAGGATCTGTTATCTTCAGAAAAGAAAATTGAGAAGAAAGCTGGCAAAAAAGAAGCTGAAACCGGTAAAATAGATCATGCTATTTCTGCTGAAGGAACAATAAAAACAGTTGCGGCTAAAAAGGTGGCTGCAAAGCCCAAAGCGACACCTAAATCCAAAGCAAAGTAATATTATATTATGTTCCGATTCTTCAAAAGAAAAAAACAAACTGAAGAGGCAGTAGATACAGTGGTTAGTCTTTCTGCCGATGACGCCTCGCTAATGGCTTATAAAGATAAAGCTCAGAAAGAATTACAGTATCTGATTGATTTCATGAGTGACCATGAAAAAGATGATGAATTATTTAGATATGCGGTGAAAGCCGATTTTGTAGAAGATGGTCATTCGGAACACATGTGGGTTCAGGTTAATGAATTTAAAGATGGGCATTTTTTGGGGCTACTAGCCAACGAGCCAAATACTATTAAAAGTATAAAATACAGAGATAAATTAACTGTAAAACGTGATGATGTCGAAGATTGGATTTTACAGGACTTTTTAACCCACACCAAAGTCGGAGGATATTCCAGCGAATATATCAGGAACAACGCAAGAAAAGATTGACAAAAAAATGAACGAGTTTACCTTAGGTGTTGAAGAAGAATTTATGGTGATAGACCCTGTAAGCAGGGAGCTGAAATCGCACGAGCAAAAAATTGTTGAAAGCGCGCAAAAGATACACGAGGACCAGGTTAAGGCCGAAATGCATCAGGCTGTAGTAGAAGTAGGAACGCATATTTGCCGCAACACCAGCGAAGCCCGCGCAGAAGTCGGTAAACTCCGGGGCACAGTTGCACAACTAGCCGGGGAACTTGGTTTACGCATCGGCGCAGCAGGTACACACCCCTTCTCGCACTGGCAGCACCAGTTGATCACAGATCATCCCCGCTATTTTGAGATCGTGGATGAAATGCAGGAGGCAGCCCGTTCCAACCTGATCTTTGGGTTGCACGTACATGTTGGGATTCAGTCTCGTGACCTTGCTATACATATCGCTAACCAGGTGCGTTATTTTTTGCCGCACGTTTATGCGCTTTCTACCAATTCACCTTTTTGGGAAGGACGGAATACTGGTTTTAAATCGTTCAGGACTAAAGTATTCGACAAATTTCCACGTACAGGTATTCCTGATTATTTCAGCAGCATCGAGGAATATGATCGCTATATCAAACTATTGGTAAAAACCAACTGTATCGATAACGCCAAGAAAATTTGGTGGGATATCCGTGTACATCCATTTTTTGAGACCATCGAATTCCGTATCTGCGACTGCCCGATGCTTATCGATGAGACGATGGCGTTCACCGCACTTTTCCAGGCATTGTGCGCCAAATTGTACAAGCTTCGCCAACAAAACATGTCGTTTATTACGTATAACCGGGCGTTGATCAACGAGAACAAATGGCGTGCTGCGCGCTATGGCATTGACGGTAAAATGATCGACTTTGGTAAGGAACTTGAAGTAAATACCAGAGCGCTAGTGCTTGAACTGCTGGACTTTGTAGACGACGTAGTAGATGAATTAGGTTGCCGTGATGATCTGCAATACGTACACAAAATACTGGAACACGGCACAGGCGCTGATCGCCAACTGGCAGTTTACCAGCAAAATAGTAACTTTGCAGACGTGGTGGATTATATCACCTCGCAAACATTAAAAGGAATATAGAATAGATGTGAGATACGAAATTTGAGCATCAAGACTTAGCATTATTGCTTTTTGTCTCACATCTCAAATCTCAGGTCTCATATCTCAGCATGAAACGATGAATGAAATAAAAGTAGCCATACTAGATCTGTACGATGGGATACCCAATGAGGGTATGCGTGGATTTCAGGATATTTTAAAACGTTATAAAACAAAAAATCAGCTCAACCTCAGCTACGAGATATTTGATGTGCGCGGCAAATGCGAAGCGCCCGATTACAAAGATTTTGATATTTATATCTCCAGCGGCGGTCCGGGCGATCCATTAATTACAGAAGGTACGTCCTGGGAAAAAGTATATTTCAACCTGATCGATAAGTTGGAAGACCACAACCTGTCGAACAACCCGCAAAAGAAGCATGTATTTTTTGTATGCCATTCTTTTCAACTGATGTGCCGCAAATATCAATTGGGTGAGATCAATACCCGCCGTTCGCCGTCATTTGGCGTATTGCCGGTTCATCAAACCAATGCCGGTTTAAACGACCCGATTTTTGATGGCCTTGTTGATCCTTTTTATGCAGTTGACTCACGCAGTTGGCAGGTGATCCATCCAAATGAGAAACGTTTTGTTGACTTGGGCATGCAGTTATTAGCAATAGAAAAAGAGCGTCCGTATGTTGATCTGCCACGTGCCATGATGGCCGTCCGCTTCAGTGAATATTTCGTTTCTACACAGTTTCATCCAGAGGCTGATGCCATAGGTATGCAAGCTCATTTGTTAAAAGAAGAAAAGAAAAACGAAGTGATAGGTGAACACGGGCATGATAAATACAACGAGATGCTGGAGCGTTTGGAAGACCCTGATAAAATAATGCATACGCAGAATACTGTAATTCCGAATTTCCTCGATCAGGCAGTTTTGAGCTTGCAGGAGGCGTAATTTTGTAAAAACGTCATTGCGAGGAACGAAGCAATCTCTACATTGGACATTCATGGAGCAGAGATTTTTTACTGAACGTTCTTTAACAAACCTCTCCTCCTTGATCTGTATAGTTTTGAGATTGCTTCGTTCCTCGCAATGACGGTTAGGTTTTAGAATTTAGAGTTTCCAAAAAAATATGGATCCATCATCCAGAAAAGCATTCAATGACAACTTTACGCCATTAAAGTACGAGCGCTTTTTAACAGCGCTGAATGATGGTTTGAAAGAAACGGTACCCTTCCGGGTAGCAGAAACACCAATTTTCCTGACAGATGATTTTCGCGACAAACTTTTAGCCGCAGGTGAAGACATCATCAATGTGATCCTTCAGTCTGATTTTAAGCAACTGACTGAAAGGGCTATCCCCGAAAAATGGCGCGTAGCTAATGAAAACGACCATCCGCATTTTATCGCACTTGATTTTGGCGTTTGCAAAGATGAGAACGGGCAAATCGTTCCAAAGCTGATAGAATTACAGGGGTTTCCATCGCTTTATGGCTTCCAGGTCTACCAGGGGGATCATTACCGTGATGCTTTCGATATCCCCGATAACTGGACTATTTATTTTAATGGACTGGAAAGAGAAGAATATCTTGATCTGCTTAAACAAACAATAATCGGTCCGCACCAGCCTGAAGAAGTTGTTCTGATGGATGTGAACGCTCCTGAACAAAAAACAGCAGTCGACTTTTACCTCACCCAAAACTTTATCGGCACGCCTGTAGTATCATTGAGTGATCTGATCGAAAAAGATGGCAAGTTGTTTTATGAAGCCAGCGGCGAGCTGAAACAAATCAAAAGAATATACAACCGCCTGATATTTGACGAGATAGAAAGCGATCCGGATATTTTCGATAAAGTGGTAGACATTCGCAAACCTCATGACGTGGAATGGATAACACATCCTAACTGGTTCTACCGCATCAGTAAATTCACGATGCCTTTTTTGAAGGGAGATTATGTGCCGAAAACACAATTTCTGAATGATGTAAAAGATATTCCAACTGATCTCGATAATTATGTATTAAAACCTTTGTTCTCGTTCGCAGGTCAGGGTGTGATCATTGATGTAACCAAGGAAGATTTCGACAAAATAAAAGATCCTGAGAACTGGATTTTGCAGCAAAAGGTAAACTATGAACCTGCCTTACAGGCACCTGATGGCGGTGTGAAGATTGAAATACGCTTACTTTACCTATGGCCAAATGGGGCGGATAATCCCACACTTGCCATCAATCTTGGTCGATTGAGCAAAGGGAAAATGATCGGAGTTCGCTATAATAAGGACTTTGATTGGGTGGGCGGTACCATTGCCTTCATGCGAAAGTAAAACCTTATACTATTACGGTTGTATATTCGTATATAGATTAGAAATGTATTAAATTTGTGACGTGAATATTCAATTGATCATAGTGATATTACTTTTTGTTGCTGCCATCATTTACGTAGGCCGTCTGGTTTATAAAAGCCTCACAGCTAAAAGCGGATGTGGTACAAACTGTAAGTGCGGGGTTGATTTTTCAAAAATTGAAGCACCTAAATCAGACAAATAAACGCTTATCACAGTTACCGATTATACTTTTAAGAATATTAGATCTTAATGGCCGAAAAACAGGTTTTTCAAGCTGATACCCCCGGCAGGTGGACACGTTTTAAATGGCTTAGCCGGTTCCTGCTTATTGTACTTGCTGCTGCTGTAGTGGCCGCGGCAATTACCGTTACATCCAAACAATACCCTATTCTACCCAACCTTAACCCCGCTCCAAAAAAGCTAACCAAAGAAGAATTAGAACAGTTAAAGAGATCAACCAAGTTTAAAAGCTTTAAGATCGATACGGAAAAGATTGGAGCTCTAAGGCGAAATCTGAAGAAACATCAGCTAAAGCACCCGAATAACAAAGATCGTATAAACGCGGCATTTTACCGTGCATGGGAACCGCAGGCTTATACTTCACTGGTTGATCATATCAGCAGATTAGATATGGTGGTGACCGAAGGTTTCACCATTACTCCAGGCAAGGACACCATCACCGCAAAAATAGATACCGGCCTTACTAACCTGAATAAGAAGTACAAAAAACCAGTCCTGGTATCTATTTCCAACTATATCAACTATAATGCTACCCACGGCGGTTTTGACAGCAAGGATGTTTACAGAATCATTAAAAACAAGAAACTGCGTATTACTTTCATCAATAGCATAGCTAAGGAGTTGGCAAAATATCACTTTCAGGGTATTAACCTGGAGCTGGATAACATTAAAGACCGGAACGAGAAAAATTTTATTGAGTTCCAGAAAGAAATATACGAGATACTCCACCCGCAAGGTTATATCGTAACTACAAACGCATGGCCCGAAGATGAGCAGTACGATCTACCTAAATTAGCCAGTTTCAACGATTACCTGTTCATTATGGCTATTGATGAACATACCGAGGATAGTAATGCCGGCGACCTTTCAAACCAACACTGGGCAGAAGAAATTCTAGATAATGTTTGTGCCAAGATCCCAAGTGAAAAAATAATTTTCACTGTTCAGGGCGGAGGCTACGACTGGCCCGAAAGCAGCACTGGCAAGCCGATCACCTATCAGCAGGCGATTTCTTTTGCACAGGAAAATAAAAGTAAGATCACTTTTGACCCATCCTCTGCAAACCTGAATTATACTTACTTCGATCTTGACAGCTTAGAGCATACCGTTTATTTTACTGATGCGGCCACCAACTTCAATGTGATCCGTAAGGCGGATGATTGGGCGACTGGTGGTGTAGCTTTATGGCGCCTGGGATATGAAGACCCGCGCATGTGGTCATTCTTTCAGAAAAACCTGTCTATCGATTCCTTAAGAAAAACCGGCGTCGATATCAAACGCTTGCAAACAGTTGGGTTGAATAACAGGATAGATTATGCGGGCGAGGGTGAGGTTTTGGACCTGGTTACTACGCCGACCACAGGGCAAATTGATGTAGCCATGGATACGGTTAATTATACCGTTACCAACCAGAAATATATTAAACTGCCTACAAAATATGTGATCAGGCGGTATGGCTATGCTCCCGGCAAGATTGTATTAACTTTTGACGATGGCCCCGACGCTGATTTTACGCCGAGGATACTTGATATTTTAAAACGGGAACACGTCCCTGCAGCTTTCTTCGTAGTAGGCTCGATGGCCGAAAAAAACATACCGATATTAAGGCGTGAGTTTGAAGAAGGCTATGAAATAGGCAACCATACTTTCTTCCATCCGGACATATCCACTATCGGTATTCCAAGGGTGAACCTGGAGTTGAATGCAACCCGTAAACTAATCGAATCGGTTACCGGGCGCAGCACGATATTGTTCAGACCGCCATTCAATGCGGATGCTGAGCCCCAAACTCTTGCCGAGGTTATCCCAGTGGCCGAAAGCCGCAATCAAAGCTATATTACCATTGGTGAATCTATTGACCCGTGGGACTGGCAACCCGGCGTTACAGCCGATAGTATTGTCGCCCGTACAATAAGGCAAAAAGATGCAGGCACCATGTTGTTGTTGCATGACGCAGGTGGCGATACCCGGGAGGAAACCGTGAAGGCATTACCCGAGATCATTCATTTCTTCAAGAGCCACGGTTATAAGTTTACCACCATCGCTGATGTTTTGCATAAAGATAAGGCCGACCTGATGCCACCAATAAGGGATGATGCCAACAGCGGCATAATGGGCACTTTGTATGATATCTTTATCCAGGGAATTTTCTTTGGTAACTGGTTTTTTCTTTACCTGTTTCTTACTGCTATTTTTCTGGCCATGGGCCGTATTTTACTGATCGGCATATTAGCAATTCGTCAGTATTATGAGGATAAAAAAGAAAAGGCAGAGCAACCTGTAGCTACAGATCTGCCACCAGTAAGCATTATTGTTCCTGCATATAATGAAGAAGTTACTGCTATAAAAACAATTCAAAGCTTGTTGACGCTTGATTATCCGAACTTCGAGATCATTTTTGTCGACGATGGCTCAAAGGATAAAACATACGAGATTGTCAATGACGCTTATGGCAATCACCCGGTAGTAAAAGTGTTTACCAAACCCAATGGCGGCAAAGCTTCTGCGTTGAACTTTGGGATCAGTCACTCACAATACGACTATGCGGTTTGCATCGATGCGGATACCCAGTTGAAAAATGACGCCATTTACCACCTCATGACCTATTTTACCGACAACGAGATTGGTGCGGTAGCAGGTACAGTAAAGGTTGGCAATGAAAATAACATTATTACAAGATGGCAGGCTATTGAGTATATCACGGCCCAAAATATGGACCGCCGTGCCTTTGACCTGATCAATAGTATTACAGTAGTTCCGGGTGCGATAGGTGCATTCCGTAAGAAAGCAATTAAAAAAGCAGGCGGTTTCACTTCAGATACTTTGGCCGAAGATTGTGACCTTACGATGCGCATCCTGAAACAAGGCTATATTATTAAAAATTGTGCTGAGGCCATTGCCTATACTGAAGCACCTGAGACACTAGGAGCTTTACTGAAGCAGCGTTTTCGCTGGAGTTTTGGCGTGATCCAAAGCTTCTGGAAAAATCGTGATGCCCTGTTCAACAAAAAGTATAAATTCTTTGGTATGGTGGGTATGCCGAATATCCTCATCTTCCAGATCATATTACCCCTATTCTCGCCACTAGCTGACCTGATGATGATCATCGGTTTACTTGGCGACAAACCGGGAAAAATATTGATCTATTATGTCGCTTTTGTACTGATAGATTTCCTTGTAGCCATTATTGCCTTCCGCATGGAGCGCGAGGATTATAAGAAGCTCGTATACATTATTCCTCAACGTTTCATATGGCGCCAATTGATGTATTACGTATTATTTAAATCGATTCGAAAAGCGTTGAAAGGCGAACTAAGTGGTTGGGGTGTATTAAAACGGACAGGCAGTGTAAGTGTAAAAGGAAAAGCGGCAAAAGTGACGAAATAATTAAATCTTTTCGATCAAGCAAACAGCATAAGCAACCACGCCTTCTTCGCGGCCGATAAAGCCCAATTGTTCATTTGTAGTGGCTTTTATGGAGATGTCTTCTTCATCAATACCCGCGGCCCTGGCAATATGTTTTTTCATAGCGGGGATGTGTGGATTGATCTTCGGAGCCTCGAGGCAAACCATGGCATCGATATTGCCGATCGACCAGCCTTTTTCAGCCAATAACCGCACTACCTCCTGTAATAATATCAGGCTGCTTATACCGCGCCAGCGTTCATCCTTGTTGGAAAAATGATACCCGATATCCCGCAAATTAGCCGCCCCGAGCAATGCATCACAAATAGCATGAAGCAGTACATCTGCATCAGAATGACCGTATGCGCCTGCATGATGTTCAAGATTAACCCCGCCAAGCACAAAAGGGTGGCCTTCTTTTAACTGATGTACGTCAAAGCCGAAACCTACCTTTATTTTAGCCATTTACTGTTTGGTGGTCGATCCGAAATTAGCCGATAAAGTAAATCTTAAAGTGTTTGCCAAGGGGCTGCTTTGCTGACTGGCTGCTATGTATGAAAAATCAAAAGCAAACTCCTGATATTTAAATCCGGTTCCCAAAGTTAAGTAATGTAAACCGCCTTTGCTTGGATTCTGATAGAGATAGCCGGCTCTTAAAGCGAATAGTTTATTATACCAATATTCAACACCCGGCGAAAAGCTTAGCTCCTGCATTTCCTCTGTAAAGGAAGCATCTGTAAATGAGCCAAAAAGTCCTGACGGTACCGAAACATCACTATTAGGTTTTGTTGGCACCAGTAGTTTGTTAATATCAAATGCAAACGTAAATGAATTAACATCATCAAGATTGACCATGTCTGCAATACCTATTTTCAGGTTCGTAGGCAAAAAGTACTTAGTGCCGTCATTAGAGTAACTGATTTTGGTACCTATGTTAGAAATATTAAGTCCAAATGAGAATGTAGCATCTTTGCCAAACTGCTGCGCCTGAGTCTTATAGTACGCGGACACGTCAGCTGCCAACGCATTACCGGGTTTTGCCGTTACTCCAGATGCGGAGTACCCGTTTGACAGGTTAGAACGGATATATCTAGCTGTCAGCCCAAGTGAAAACTCTTCGCCAAATGTACGTGCAAATGAAGCATCGAGTGAATATTCGCTGGATATAAAATTACCCTGAAAGTTTTGCAAATTATCATAGGCCTGAATCGTACCAACATTAAAATAGCGTATTGATGCACCTATGGTGTTACGCTCATCCAATTTATGGGCATAGCCTAAATAAGAAAGAGTTACGTCAGGAATAAGCGACCTGAGCCATGGACTATAATTAACAGATATATTATCTGGAGCTTCAATAAAAGCAAGTTTTGCCGGATTCCAAAAGGTAGAGTTTGCATCAGGTGATAACGCAACCCCGGCTTCGCCCATCGCACCCGAGCGTGAGTCGGGAGTTATCAGCAGAAACGGTACAGCAGTCTGTATAGCTGTGGCTTGATTACTGCCATTGCTATTTACACCGTTGTTGCTATTATTTATTATTTGTGCAAATGATAAGGACGGCAACAAAAACAGTGCAAAAAAGAAAACTTTTTTTATTTGTAAGCAGAAAAAATTCATTTGGTGCAATATAGCTTATTATTTTATAATTTAGTGTTAAAACTCCGTACAGCATCTCAATAGCTTTACCTGAAAATATAATCAGAACAAAGGGGTGAACATTTACAATCTAAAGCAAAAAAAATAGATTTGTGTAACTCAATGCGAATTTTTACGTTTAAAGTGGCATAAAGGTTCATTCCGTTTTGATAATGCGCCGCAACTGATTTTAGTTACATTAATAATTAATATAATTTTTTAGATTTACCACTTAATACAAAATAGTAAAAATATGAAAATACTTTTTACGAGAACTGCTTTAGTGCTGATGGGTATTGGAGCCTTGTTAAGCAGCTGCAGTAAGCGTCCACAATCGCAAAAAACCGGCATTACCTATAACGATAAGAATACTGGCGGTTATGAACGATTCAAACAGGTGCATCCTGCTCCAGGGCCTGGTCTTGTTCCGATTGAAGGTGGTACATTTGTTATGGGCGGAAGCGCTGACCAGGACGTTACCTATGATTATAACAACGTTCGCCGCAGGGTAACCGTTCCTTCATTTTATATGGACGATACAGAAGTATCCAACCAGGATTGGCTGGATTATCTTCATTGGATAAGCGTTACTTTCTCTGATGACCATGAACTTTATTATAATGCACTGCCCGATACCCTGGTATGGCGCAGACCATTATCTTATAATGAGCCTTACGTAGACAATTATCTTCGTCACCCTGCATTCCAGGATTATCCTGTAGTAGGTGTAACCTGGGACCAGGTCCAGGATTATTGCTCTTGGAGAACTGACCGTATGAACGAAAATATCCTCCGTGAAACTAATAGACTGGCAAGCTGGCAGGAAGCATCGGGCAATGGCCCGAAGGGCAAAGGCAAAGGCGGTGCTCAAACTCAGGCGGCTATGACTAAAGATCCGTTCAACACTGATATTTATCTGAACGGTCAATATAAAGGTCAGGGGATTGACGGTAAAAATATGATGCCAGACCTAAGCCCTAATGCAAAACCCGCTGCCGGTGCAAATGGTAAATCAACCGGCAAAGCAACAAGACCTGTACGTATCGAGGATGGTATATTGAAACAAGGTTATCGTTTGCCTTCAGAAGCTGAGTGGGAATATGCCGCGCTGTCATTAATCGGCAACACTGAGTTTGAAAATATCAGCGAAAATAAAATATACCCATGGAACGGCCTGGGTGTGCGTTCACCTAAGAAGAAAACACGCGGTTTGATATTAGCCAACTTTAAACGTGCTTTGGGTGATAACATGGGTGTTGGTGGTTACCTGAACGATAAGGCTGATATTACAGCTCCTGTACGTTCATTCCCTCCAAACGATTTCGGATTATATAACATGGCTGGCAACGTGAACGAATGGGTTCAGGATACTTATCGCCAAACTTCGTTTGAAGAATTTGAAGACTTTAACCCATTCCGCGGTAACGAGTATACAAACAAACGTCTTGCTGATCCTACTAAAGGCTTGTATGCTAAAGATAAATATGGCAAACCGATCAAAGATCCTGCTAAATCTGGCAAAAAGATGAAGTATGCCGATCTGATCGCAATGCAACAGGCACAACAACAACCCGCTGGTCAGCCAGGTGCTGCTCCGGCAAACGGGCAACCAAGTGCGGCTCCAGCCAATGGCGCGGCAGCGGCACCAACAGGCATCAAATACTCAGGCAGAGCTTACAACCCGGATATGCGTGGTGCAAACGATTCTGTGAATATGGCACTGTATGGCACAACTACTTTGGTTAACGACCATTCAAAAGTTTATAAAGGCGGTTCATGGAATGACCTGGCTTACTGGTTAAACCCTGCTACCCGTCGTTTTATGGACGAGGATGAGTCAAGTGCCGAAGTTGGTTTCCGCTGCGCAATGACAATGGTTGGCGCCCCTGAAATTAGCCCATCAGGCAAACCCCACTATAGCGTGAAAAAAGCAAAAGACTTTAAAGCGCACTAATTATTAGTGTCGCTTCATAAATAAAAAAGGTGCACTTCATTTTGAAGTGCACCTTTTTTGTTTATATAAAATGCTAACAATAGAGACGCGATGTATCGTGTCTCCGTAATTTTTTATTGAAACAGCAACAAAACTTGTCCCTTCTCCACCTTATCGCCCGGTTTAATCTTTATTGATTTAACAATGACATCAGCCGGCGATTTGATGATGTTTTCCATCTTCATCGCTTCCAGTACAAATAGGTTATCTCCTTTCTTTACTTCAGCACCTTCAGAAACAAGCAATTTTAATACAAGTCCGGGCATAGGCGCTTTGATATCGCTTACCTTGTTAGCGTTCATAGTGCTCATACCCAGTTGATCTAAAAGAATATCAAATTGATCCTGTGCTGTTACAGTATAGAGATTCCCATTGACCTTTATTTTTGCTGTCTTAACTTCTTGATCGAAACTTACTACTTCAGCATTGTAGGATTTCAGGTCGTTTATAATATGGTAACCCGATTCATTCAATCGCTGAATATCAACATTAATCTCTTTATTATTAATCAGCAGTTTGTCGCCGCTCTTTTCAACTTTATATTCGGACTTATCGTTTATCTTGAGTTTGTACATGGGTGTTAGAAATTAGTTAACCAGTGATTAGAGACTAGTTATAAAAGGGATAATCTACTTAAATTTTTTGATAATCATGTGAGCAATTAATAGCCTGCCATCTGCAACTAATCACCAATCTCTAAATCACTGCGTCAATGCATATTGCACCAGGTTGGCACCCATTTTTAGCGCTTTTAAGCGGGTTTCCTGGGTATCGCCGGTGTATGTGCCAAAGTCTTCCCAGCCGTTGCCCAGATCGCACTCATAATCATAAAAGCATACCAGACGGCCTTTATATATCAGTCCAAACCCTTGAGCTCTGCCACCATCATGCTCGTGCACTTTGGGTAAGCCGCTTGGGAAATCATATTTCTGATGATAGATAGGATAGTTAAGCGGCAATTCCACAAAATCCAGCTCAGGGAAAACCTTCTTCATTTGCGGACGGATAAACTTATCCAGCCCATAATTATCGCAGATATGCAAGAACCCACCGCCAGTAAGATATTTACGAAGATTTTGCGCTTCCTGGTCGGAGAAGATTACGTTGCCGTGGCCTGTCATAAAAATGAAGGGATAATTGAATATCTCAGCACTACCCACTTCAACTACCTCATCTTCTGGTTGAAAATTAGTCTTTAGATTTTCATTACAAAATTTGATGAGGTTGGGCAGTGCAGACCTATCTCCATACCAATCCCCCCCGCCGTTATATTTAAGCTTAGCCATTTTATAAGTCGGCGGATTATTGAAGCTACTTAAGCTTAATAATACAACTATAGCCAAAAATGAAAATGCTTTCATACCCTGTTCAAAAAGTTCACCTCGAAACATGCTTCCAGTGCAGCAGTCTCCGTTCTTAAACGACTTTCTCCTAAAGTTATCGCTTTAAATCCATTATTTAACGCATCATCTATCTCTTTTGGTGTAAAGTCGCCTTCGGGGCCTATTAGTATAAGGTATCGTCCAAAGGGTTTTAGCTCATGCTTTAATCTAAGGCGATCGCCTTCTTCGCAATGGGCAATAAATTTTTGGCCGTCAAACGGTGTTGTAATCAGCTTATTTAGGGCAATAGGCTCGTTCAAAATGGGATGCCATGCTTTAATAGATTGCTTTATAGCGGAAGTAATGATTTTATCCAGGCGCTCTGTTTTAGTTTCTTTTCGTTCCGAACGCTGACAAATGATGAGCGATATCTCATCAATCCCTATTTCAGTTCCTTTCTCGAGGAACCATTCCAGGCGCTCAATATTTTTTGTCGGAGCAATGGCAATATGCAAATAATGGTTCCGCTTGTGAAAATCCTTTTGTACAGATATAATTTGTAATGAAGTTCGCTTTGGGTGAGGATCGGCAATAGCTGCCGTATAGAAATTTCCCTTCCCGTCTATGAGTTGTATCTTATCACCAGTTTGTAGCCGTAGTACACGTACACAATGCTTGCTTTCCTCTTCGTTTAGCCGATAAGTGATGGATGCAGCGTCAATATCCGGTGTGTAAAAGAGTTGCATTTCCGGGTGGTTTAATGCAGGTCGACAGTATCCTCGGCGTTGAGCAGTAATTCAAGTTTTACCGATTCAATATTCTGGTCGGATTTTTTCAATACTGTAATATTATACCCGTTCGCCTCTTTTTGTTCACCCACGTCAGGTATTTTACCAAATATATCACCCAACCAGCCTGAAACCGTATCGTAGTCACCGTCCTCCGGCAGATCATGCGGTAGGTGGCTGTTTACATCATAGATTGGAGCAAGTGCATTCACTATAAATTCGCTGTCGTTAACCTTTTCTACAATTGGCTTTTCCTCATCGTACTCGTCCTGTATGTCTCCAACCAACTCTTCAACAATATCCTCCAGGGTCACCATCCCTGCCGTACCGCCAAACTCATCCAGCACAATGGCTATCTGTATGCGTTTCAGCTTCATTTCCGCCATCAGATCGTTGATCTTCTTGGTTTCCGGCACAAAGTATGGTTTACGAATAATATCCTTTAGTTCAAAGCTAACTTTACGGGCAACCAATGGCAGGATGTCTTTTGCATGAACGATACCCACAATTTTATCAATGATTTCCTCATATACCGGTACACGAGAGTAGCCTTCAGCTATCACTTCGTCTATCACTTCATTCGGATCAGTGTCGATCTCAATACCGAATATTTTGGTACGTGGTACCATAATATTCTTCACAACGCGTTCATTGAAATCGAACACGTTTTGTATCAGTTCATGCTCTGTTGAATCGAGTGCTCCGGTTTCCTTGCCCTGATCTAAAAGCAGTTGTAGTTCTTCAGAACTGTGATGGGCTTCACCTTCAAACGCTTTAATTCCAAGCATTTTCAATATAACTCCTGCAAATCTATTCAATACCCAAATGACAGGCCTGAAAACAACAAAGAACAAGCGTAAAGGTGTCGATACTGCCAGTGCTGTACGTACAGAGCGCTGGATAGCGATGTTTTTAGGAGCAAGTTCGCCGAATACAATGCTGAGAAAGGTAATAAGAATGAAAGCGATGACACGGCTAAGCGTAATAACAAAGCCTGAGGTAATAACCACGCCAAATGATTTGAACGCAACAAGCATAATGTCCGTAAAAACCTCCTCACCAAACACACCCAAACCAAGTGAGGCGATAGTAATACCTAATTGTGTTGCAGCCAGGTAACCATCAAGGTTGGCCATAATGCTGCGTGTGATCTTGGCTACCCTGCTGCCGGTCTTTACTTTCAGTTCTATCTGCGAGCCGCGTACGCGAACCAAAGCAAACTCAGCAGCCGTGAAAAAGCCGTTGAGCAGCACCAGCACGCCTGTAAGAAAAAGGTAAAAATAATTAACAGTTATTCCTGCAGGGTCCATTAATCAATTATTGGTACGACGGAAAAGTGGACTTATACAGTTCCAGACTTTCGGTTATTACTTTATGAGCGTAACGCACACCTAAAAGATGCTCGATGGTTACGTTCTTGCCTTCCAGCTTTTTATAATCCTGAAAAAAGCGGACAATCTCTTTCATAGCATGCGGAGGCAATTCGTTCAGGTCGTTGATATAATTTACCGACATATCATTTTTTGCTACCGCGATGATCTTGTCATCCTGCTCACCATTATCCACCATGTGCATCACTCCCACTACTTTAGCCTCAATAATTGACATTGGAAACACATCAACAGAGCATAGTACCAGAATATCCAGCGGGTCATGATCATCGCAATAAGTTTGCGGAATAAAACCATAATTTGCAGGATACATTACCGATGAGAAAAGAACACGATCCAATTTCAACAATCCAGATTCTTTATCTATTTCGTATTTGGCTTTTGAGCCTTTTGGTATTTCAATTATAGCATTCACTATCTCAGGCATGTTATCGCCTGGTGAAACCTGGTGCCAAGGGTGCTGTGTACTCATTATATATTATATAGTTAGAAAATTCTATTCTGTGCTGTCCGCTTTAAAAGCTCTCTTCACATAAGCGATCAGCAACGGAATAGATGTTATTACAATTAATCCCAATATCACGTATTTGAGGTAGTACTTAATTTCATCAGGATACTTCTTTCCTAAAAAATATCCTATTAAAGTTAAAGTGCATACCCACAGTACGCTTCCAATAATGTTGAATATGGTGAACTTTCTGAAATTCACCTTAACCACACCGGCAAAGATAGGAGCAAAAGTTCTAATTATAGGGAAAAATCTACCTAAAACCAGCGCCATCCCTCCATACTTGGCGTAAAACTCTTCGGCCATGGCTACATAACGCTTCTTGAAAAACAAGGATTCGTTGCGTTTAAAGAGCATCGGACCGGTCCGGTAGCCAAACCAGTAGCCTGCAAAATTACCCAAAATACCTGCGGCCATCAACGACAACAGCAATACAACGATACTTACATCAAGTATGTTTGTAGCACATAGCAATCCTGCTAAAACCAGTAAATAATCGCCGGGTAAAAAAAAGCCGAAAAACAAACCCGTTTCGGCAAAAATAACAACAAGCAAGAGATAAAAGCCTCCCTTGCTTATAATGGATTGAGCGTCTGTTAAATTTTGAAGGTGTTCCCAGAATTGTTCCATTCACTATCACCGTAAAACTACTAATATAAAATCAATTAATAGTATCCTGATTACGGATTAAATGAGGTTTGAAATAAAAGCCGGGTAAACACCTATAACGATGGTTACCAAAGCAGCTAACCCCAAAACAAAATTGAAGTAGCCGGGCACAGTTACCTCTTCGCGCTCGCTGCTGCGGAAATACATAGCAATGATCACCCTGAAATAATAGAATATGCTGATGATCGCATTGATCACAGCCAGGATAACCAGTGTGGTATGGTACTGTTCTAATGCCCCGGAAAACACAAAGAACTTACCTATAAAGCCCGCAGTAAGCGGAATGCCCGCCAGTGATAGCATAGAGATGGTCAGCACCAGCGCCAGGAATGGATTCCTTTTTGCCAGACCGTTGAATGAATCAAAGTTATCGCTGCCTGCATGTTGGTGTACCAGTATCAATGCTCCAAATGCGATGATTGAGGCGATAGAATATGCCGTAGAATACATAAACACCGAGTTGGCTGAACTTGCCCCAAGTGCGACGATGGCAAACAATAAATATCCTGCGTGCGATATACTCGAGAACGCCAGCATGCGCTTGAAGCTTTGCTGATACAGTGCCGTTATATTTCCTATGAATAAGGTAATAATAGTAATGATAAGTAATGCCGGCACCCAGAATTCGGACATTGGCGCAAAGCACACTGAAAACAGGCGCAAGAATGCAGCAAAACCTGCTGTCTTTACAACTGTGGACATGAAAGCGGTGATGAGCGTTGGCGAACCCTCGTAAACATCCGGTGTCCAGAAATGGAACGGTGCTGCACCCACTTTAAAGCAAAGCCCCACAATAATCAGCATGATGCCGGTGCCCAATAACGGATCGATTCCTTTAGGGTGGGTCACTACCCAATCACGGATGGCCTGCAAGTTAAATGAACCTGTTGCGCCATAGATCATTGTGATACCGAATAACAAAAAGCCCGTTGAGAATGCTCCCATCAAGAAGTATTTTAATGATGCTTCGTTTGAAGCAAAATCGCTCTTTTTAATACCTGCCAGGATATACAAGCTCACGGACATAATTTCGATGCCAATAAACAGCATCGTTAAATTATTGTAAGAAAGCATTACAATGATTCCCGCCAGCGAGAAAAGAATGATCGCATAATACTCAGCAACATGTGTGCTTATCTTCTCAAAATATTCTTTTGAAAGTAACAGTATCAGTATGGTTGAAGCAATAGTAATTACTGAAAATGCTATTGAAAAGTTATCAAACAGCATCATGCCATGATAAATCGGCTGAAGGCCTTTCCCCCATTGCATTACTGATGTTGTTAATGCAGCCAGCAAACCGATAATAGTAACCGGCAATAAAGCTCCCTTAGCTTTATATAAGCCCAGATACAAAAGCACTATAGGTAAAACAGATAATATTATTAAGGTGTTCATTCTTTAAAATCTTATAGTGGTCTTACCGGCATCAGTTTGCCTTGTACTAAATGTATTAATTTGTTCACGCTGGCCTCAGACAAATGCAATACAGGTTGCGGATATACCCCTATTGCAATGATCAGAGCGCATATAATAACAAATACGAAAACTTCTGATCCGCTGATATCTGTAAATGTTGCCGTTAGTGCATTGGTTTCACCCTGCATTACGCCCTTATACATTCTTAGCATATAAACTGCGCCGAATATCATAGTTAAACCGGCAACAGCTGCTATCCATATATTATACTGGAACACACTGTTCAGTAACATGAACTCACCGATAAATCCGTTCGTAAGCGGCAAAGCGACGGTACCTAAAGTCACAATCAGGAATGCAATAGCAAACTTAGGCGCTACTTTAGCAATACCACCCATTTCACTTATCTCGCGCGTATTCAGGCGGCGGCTAATGATGTCCCATACAAAGAATAAGCCTACTACGTTGATACCGTGATTCAACATTTGTATCATCGCACCCTGTATTCCTGATGCCGTCCATATAAATGAACCGTCAGAGCGCATAAATGTAAATAGGCCCGCAGCTATCAGGCCGACGTGAGCAATGGATGAATAGGCCACCAGTCGCTTACCATCTTTTTGTTTAAAGGCAATAACTGAAGCGTATACAATACCAATTACAGAGAGAATCAATGCCATCGTACCCCATTGCTGAACGCCAAGCGGAGCAATAGGAATTAACCAGCGGATAACGCCATAAATACCCATTTTCAGCATGATACCTGATAACATCATTGTACCTGCTGATGGTGCTTCGGTGTAAGTATCCGGCTGCCAGGTATGGAAAGGGAATATCGGCATCTTAATAGCAAATGCCAGGAAGAATGCCCAGAATATCCAGCTTTGCTGATGAGGGTCCAGGTTAAGATCGTAAAATGCATGCAGATCATACAATTTTGACGGCGTTTGCATATACAGGTAGATGATACCCAACAGCATACACAATGAACCCGCGAATGTATAGATAAAGAACTTAATGTTGACACGGATGCGGTTTTCCCCTCCCCACATAGCACATATAAAGTAGATCGGGATCAGCGCTGCTTCCCAGCCAACGTAGAATAAAAATCCGTCGAGCGCGGTAAATACTACTAACATACCTGCCTGCATAAACAGGATCAAAGCATAAAATATACTCTTATACTGGTGTTTGAAAGTGGTAAGGATGATCAACGGTACAAGCAGGGTGCTCAATATAACCATGATCATACTGATGCCATCTATACCTGCATTAAACCATACACCTATTCTTGGCATCCACATGGAGTTAACACCGAACTGTATAGTACCGTCCGGAACAAATTGGCTTAAGAAATATCCTGCAACTGCCAGCTCGGCTACAGAAAAGGCAAAAGCAACATATTTAGCTACCTCGCCTTTAAATAATAGAACAACAAGTGCTGCAACAATTGGCAAAAAAAGTAAAATACTAACTGTCATTTCTTATACTTATTGTTATATCTTAACCAAACTAAATATCAATATGGCAATAATGCCCGCTACCATCATAAAGATGTAGAAGCCCACATTACCCGACTGTAAAAGGCGCAAACCTTTGCTTGACTTTACAGTCAACTTACCCAGACCGTTTATAAGGCCATCAATTGCCAACAGATCAACCACTTTGTAGAAGAATACTGATAATGCATCGAGCGGCTTACGAATGAGCCAATCGTATATCTCATCAATATAGAATTTGTGATACGACAAGCTCACTGGTCCCGGACGTTCTTCGGTATCAGCAGCTGGTACATGTGCATTCTTAACATATCTTACATAGGCATATGCTAATGCGATCAGGGCAAGAGCAACAGATGCCGCCATTAATGCATATTCTGTGGAAGCAACTGCCTCTTTGTGTTCCAATACTGATGCTGATGGCGCAAACACAGGCGCCAGGAAATCTGCGAGCCAGTGATTACCGCCTAACACCGCAGGAATATTCATAAATCCGCCAACTACAGATAATACAGCCAGTACGATCAGCGGTATAGTCATAGTTCTTGGCGACTCGTGCAGATGGTGCTCCTGTTCAGCCGTACCGCGGAACCTACCAAAGAAAGTCAGGTACAGCATCCGGAACATATAGAACGAAGTGAACATTGCCGTTATAGCGCCTATCACCCACATAGTGGTGCTGTGCTCAAAAGCCGCACCTAATATTTCGTCCTTTGAGAAGAAACCGGCAAACGGAAATATACCTGCTATGGCAATCGTGCCCATCAGCATTGTCCAATAGGTAATTGGCAATTTGCTTTTCAGTCCGCCCATCATGCGCATATCCTGCTCATTGCTCATCGCGTGGATTACAGAGCCAGCACCAAGGAATAATAATGCCTTGAAGAATGCATGAGTTAAAACGTGGAAGAAAGCGCCAGTGTAAGCACCTACGCCTAAGCCCAAGAACATATAACCCAACTGCGATACTGTTGAATAAGCGAGTACCTTTTTAATATCTGTTTGTGAAAGAGCAACTAATGCCGCTAATACAGCTGTAGCCAAGCCGATCACTGCAATAATATTCATGGTGATAGGCGACATAGAGAATAAAGCGTTTGACCTTGCCACCATATAAACACCTGCAGTAACCATGGTTGCCGCGTGTATCAAGGCTGAAACCGGGGTTGGGCCAGCCATAGCATCCGGCAACCAGGTAAATAATGGTATCTGGGCCGATTTGCCAACCGCACCTACAAACAGCAGGATAGTGATCAGGGTAAATGGCACTTCATTCGGGCTCATGTGAATAGCCTTTGGAAATATATCCGAAAAGGTAATGCTCCCGAAATAAGATATCAACAGGAACAAACCGATGATGAAACCAAGGTCACCGATACGGTTCATGATGAAAGCTTTTTTAGCTGCATCCGCATAATCTGGGTTGGTATACCAAAAACCGATAAGCAGGTATGAGCATAAACCTACACCTTCCCAACCGATGAACATTACCAGGTAATTAGAGCCTAAAACCAGCAATAACATAAAGAACACGAACAGGTTTAAGTAAGAGAAAAACTTACCAAAACCTTCATCATGGTGCATATACCCTACAGAGTATAAATGGATAAGGAAGCCTACCCCGGTTATGATCAGTAACATTAACGCGCTCAACTGGTCAATCAAAAATGCGAACTGCACTTTGAATGCATTAACGCTAAACCAATCAAATACGGTTACATTGATCGGGCCCGATGATTTTACCTGCAGGAATGCAGCTACGCTCAAACCAAAAGAGACCAGAATAACTAAGCTGCCGATAAAACCTATAACACCTTTTGAGAAAGTGTTGCGGCCGATACCGTTAATGAGGAAACCGGCTAAAGGTAATAAAGGAATAAGCCAGATGTATTTATCCATGTTTAAGTTGTACGTAAGACGTTTTACGTCTATCTATTTAAATTCTAATTCCGAGATCGATCCGTTAGCTAGCGGACGCTTTCCGAAATCCGTTACCATTTCAATCTGTTTAGCACATTGATGTCTATCGAATTGGTATTTCGGTAGATCATCACAATAATTGCCAGGCCCACAGCTACTTCGGCAGCAGCCAATGCCATAATAAAAAAAACAAATACCTGACCGGTAGCATCACCGCGATAAACCGAAAAAGCAGTGAGCAATAGGTTTACAGAGTTAAGCATCAACTCGATCGACATAAAGATCACGATCGCGTTACGACGGATCAGTACACCAATAACTCCGATAGAAAATATGATTGCGCTTAACAGAATATAGTGATTAAGCGGTACGGTTTGTGCAGTTTTAAAAAAGCTTTCCATTACGCAGTTTTTGGGTCTTTAGTAGCAAGCAATACCGCACCTACCATTGCCGATAGCAACAGCAGTGACGATACTTCAAATGGTAATAAAAATTCGTTGAACAATACTTTGCCGAGGTTTTTTACCAAACCCAGGTTAGGATCCCTAAACAATACGGGATCAGAAGCGCCTATTACTTTCAGCGCTGCGACCACAACCACCAGTAAACAGCCTCCTCCTAATACTGCTGCTATCTTTACCAAATTGGTTTTCACGGGTTCTGAATCCTTATTCAGGTTGATAAGCATCAGCGTGTAAAGGAATAGCACCAGGATGGCCCCCATGTAGACGATAAAGTTTACGATTGCCAAAAATTGGGCATTCAGCAGGATATATTGAATGGTAAAAGTGAAAAAAGTTAGTACAAGGTAAAGTATACTGTGCACCGGGTTTTTTGCAGAGATAACCAGTACTGCGAACAGTATGGACAAAAATGCGATAAAGTAAAATATACTCATTTTTATTTTTTACAATATAACCTTGCCCCGAAAAGCGAGGCAAAGTTATAAACTTCTTTTATTGATTTAAGGGTGCCTCCACTAATTTGTCTTTGCCGTAAATAAAATCCTTACGCAGGTAGTCGGCAGGGACAATGTCTCCATCCAAATAAATTGCTTCCTTAGGGCAAGCCTCTTCGCAAAGACCGCAGAAAATACAGCGTAACATATTTATTTCGTATACCGCAGCATATTTTTCCTCGCGGTACAGGTTCTCTTCACCTGGTTTGCGCTCCGCAGATATCATAGTGATCGCTTCTGCCGGGCATGACAATGCACAAAGTCCGCATGCGGTACAACGTTCTTTACCATTCTCGTCGCGTTTCAGTGAGTGCATGCCACGGAAGTTTTCAGAAAACTCGCGTTTCTGCTCAGGATAACGCACGGTGACATCCTTCTTAAACAAGAAGTGTTTCAGTGTAATTGTTAAGCCTTTGGCAATCGCGGGCAGGTAGATACGCTCCCAAAAGTTGAGCGGCTTTGATTCAATTACCTTTCTTTTATTACTTAATGATTCCATTTAATCTCGTTCTCCGGTTATTTATAAAATGTAATCCAAAGTCCTGTTACAATAATATTGGCTATCGCAAGCGGAATTAAGCCTTTCCAGCCAAGGTCCATCAACTGGTCGTAGCGGAAGCGCGGGATGGTCCAGCGTACCCACATAAAGAAGAAGATGAACAAAAATATTTTCGCGAATATAACCACTGTACCAACCAAAGGAGCACCTACCGTACCCAAGTGTGCAGCTACCCAATCCATACCCGGATAGTTATAGCTTCCCCAATATAAGGTAACCATCACAGCCGATGATACGAACATATTGATATACTCGGCAAACAGGTAGAACCCCAGTTTCATGGATGAGTATTCAGTATGATAACCACCTACCAGCTCGGTTTCGCATTCAGGTAAATCAAATGGCGAACGGTTTGTTTCGGCAAATGCACATACGATGAACAGGAGAAAGCCAATTGGCTGATAAAGTATATTCCAATGCCAGCCATGTTGTTGTGCAGCGATTTCTTTCAGGCTTAAGGTATTGGTAACCATCAGTAATGCGATGATGGATAAACCCATCGCAATTTCGTAGCTGATATTTTGTGATGCAGCGCGGATAGCACCCAATAATGAGTATTTATTGTTTGATGCCCAGCCACCGATCATGATACCATATACACCAAGCGATACTACGCCAAATATGTATAATAAGCCAACGTTGATGTCGGTTACCTGCAGATCGTATAACCTCGAGCCAATTTGTATCTGTTGTCCCCATGGAATAACAGCCGAGCCGATACAAGCTGTCATGATAGCTAGTGAAGGGCCAACAATGAACAGGAACTTGCTCGAATTGGTTGGGATAATCTCTTCCTTCAGGAACATCTTGGCACCATCGGCCAAAGGCTGCAAAATACCAAATGGGCCTGCACGGTTAGGACCAACCCTGTCCTGAAAGAAAGCAGCAAGCTTACGTTCAGCATAAGTTGAATACATGGCAACCACCAAACTGATCAGGAATATCACCACGATCAGTACTAAACTTACTATTAAACCTGTAGTATCCATTATAGTCGTGTCTCCCGTTCAAATTGTTCTTTGTTAGCTTCCATCAATACCGGGTTGGTTTTTACCACCGGCAGCGGGTGCATAGTATCATAGTGATTTGCGCTGATTACCGATTGATTCGACACTTTGCGCGGACCTTCGATCACCCAATCACTTGTTTTCTTTTTATCGAAACGGCAGGTATTGCAGATAAACTCTTCCACTTCACCATATACATCTTTACGTGCAGTTACGCGCAACACATCTTCGCCTTTGTACCACAGGGTAACTTTGCCATTGCATTTTTCATGATCGCAATAGCGGTGCGCTTCAACAGGTTTGGTAAACCAAACACGGTTGCGGAAACGGAAAGTCTTATCAGTTAATGCACCTACCGGGCAAACATCGATCACGTTTCCTGAGAAATCATTATCAACAGCAGCCTGGATGTAAGTAGATATTTCAGAATGATCGCCTCGGTTCAAAATACCGTGAATACGGTGATCAGTGATCTGATCAGCAGTAAACACGCAACGGTAGCACAGGATACAACGGGTCATGTGCAGTTGTATCTTGTCGCCAATATCTATTTTGTGGAAAGTACGGCGGTCAAACTCATAACGGGTTTTAGCTGCACCATGCTCAAAGCCTAAATTTTGCAGATCGCACTCACCGGCCTGGTCGCAAATAGGGCAATCCAGCGGGTGGTTGATCAATAACATTTCTACTACTCCCTTGCGTGCTTCTATTACTTCGGGCGAAGTAATGTTTTGCACTTCCATTCCATCCATCACTGTAGTACGGCACGATGCTACCAGTTTAGGCATAGGGCGAGGATCTTTTTCAGATCCTTTGCTCACTTTTACCAAACAGGTGCGGCATTTACCGCCGCTACCCTGTAATTTAGAGTAATAACACATTGCCGGCGGAACAATATCACCACCTATCTGCCTTGCAGCATTCAGGATGGTTGTTCCCGGGTCCACTTCAACGGGAATACCGTCTATCGTTACTTTTAATTTATCTGACATTATAGTAAGTCAAAATATGTAAAGGGCTTACGCCACTTTTGATTCTACTTTTGGCAGCGGATCAGCATAATGCGCCAATCCAAAATTTCCTTTTGTTGCTTCGCCCGGATTGGTCACATGCCATTCAAACTCATCACGGAAGTGACGGATAGCGCTAGCCACCGGCCATGCTGCGGCATCACCCAGCGGACAAATGGTATTACCTTCTATCTTCTTCGATACATCTACTAATAGGTCCATGTCGCTCATTTTACCGTGACCGTATTCTAAGCGGTGCAACACTTTTTCCATCCAGCCTGTACCCTCACGGCATGGCGAACACTGTCCGCAGCTTTCGTGGTGATAAAAACGGGTAAAGTTCCATGTATTGCGAACGATACATTGATCTTCGTCATAAGCGATAAAGCCACCTGAACCCATCATCGTTCCGCTCACAAAGCCGCCGTCAGCTAATGATTCATAGCTCATCAGGCGGGCATCTCCATTAACGGTCTTCAGGAACAGGTTAGCAGGAAGAATCGGCACTGATGAACCACCCGCAACCACTGCTTTCAGTCGTCTGCCATTGGCTATACCACCGCAATATTCATCTGAGTACAAAAACTCTTCAACTGGCAGGCCCAGATCAATTTCATAAACACCTGGTTTTTTTAAGTTACCACCTGCAGAGATCAGTTTAGTACCTGTACTGCGACCGATACCTAATTTGGCATATTCTTCGCCACCTTCATTAATAATAGGTACTACAGCGGCAATCGATTCAACGTTGTTTACTACCGTAGGGCAGCCATACAAACCAGCAATAGCCGGAAATGGTGGTTTGATGCGCGGGTTACCGCGTTTACCTTCCAGTGACTCCAGCAAAGCAGTTTCTTCACCGCAGATATAAGCGCCGCCACCTGGTTGAACATACAGTTCCAGATCGTAGCCGCTGCCTAATATATTTTTACCAAGAAATCCTTTGTTTTTTGCTTCGGCAATGGCTTTTTCAAGGATGCGTATCTGTGGCATCATTTCACCGCGAACATAGATGTAGGATGTATTAGCACCTAAGGCAAAGCTCGAAACGATCATACCCTCGATCAATAAGTGAGGGATGTAGGTCATTAAAAAACGGTCCTTAAAAGTTCCGGGTTCAGATTCGTCGGCATTGCAAACCAGGTAACGTGGAACACCTTCAGGCTTCGCCAAAAAGCTCCATTTCATCCCGGTAGGGAAACCTGCACCGCCACGGCCGCGCAAGCCCGATTTCTTCACCTCCTCCACAATATCGTTCGGGGCCATTTTTAAGGCCTTTTCAACAGAAGCATAACCGCCTTTTGACCGGTATACATCAAAAGTGTTGATGCCGGGTACGTTTATATGTTCTAATAGTAATTTGCGTCCCATTGCTATTAATAAATTCTTTTGGTCATATTATAATAGTTAATATGACGTATAACACAAGTTATAAATGCGGCAATAATAAACGGGGCCAGTATCACCGGGTATTTTTGCAGGTCGCCGTTATTGTAGATGAGTATCATCACAACAACAAAAACCAGATCAGCTACTATCAGGGTGGTCCTGGTCATATTAATTGATTGCGGTTGCATTAATATATTTTACCTGTTGCCTTGTACCAGTTGATATGCCAGAAAATGCTCCGGCCAACTAACAGTAATATGATCAAACTCATCGCCAGCACATTTTCAGTGAATTGTTTGGTCAGAAAGTAAAATGCAAGTAACGCGATCGCCAGGACCACATCACCATATATTACTCTCGCTTTGGTTACTGTCATTAATTATTCGCTTTTGCCCGCAGATCGCCGATCAGTTGATCAACCGATTCATTGGTCAGTTTTTCATAAAAAGTATATTCAGGGCCAATCTGCAACACCGGACCAAAGCCGCATGCTGCCAGGCACTCTACTCCTCTCCAGCTAAATAAGCCATCAGCGGTAACTTCACCTTCTTTTACGCCCAGTTTTTCCTCAATATGATCCATTATCTTTTCAGCGCCTACTATTCCGCAAGGTCCTGTGCGGCAAACTTCCAGCACATATTTTCCTTGAGGACGCATAAAGTACATGGTATAAAAAGTAGCTACTTCATATACTTCAATAGACTGTATACCCAGGTATTCGGCTACTTTATCCATAGCAGGGGGACTTACCCAGCCGTATTCAGCCTGTACCAAATGCAGGATAGGCAGTAAGCCTGATTTCTGTTTTCCTTTCGGATAACGGCTTACTATTTCATCAAACTTTTTTATCAGTTCCGGCGCAAATGTAACCGGAACGCCAGTGTCTTCAACTCTAAGCATCTAATTCTCCGGCTATAACGTTTAAACTACTCATGTTAATGATCGCATCCGATATCAGCATACCGCGACTCATTGGCGCATACATCTGGTAATTGATGAAGCTTGGTCTGCGGAAATGCAAACGGTAAGGCGAACGTCCGCCATCGTTTACCAGGTAAAAGCCCAACTCACCGTTAGCGCCCTCTACTGAATGATAAACTTCGGTATGCGGTGTATCTATTTCGCCCATCACAATCTTAAAGTGATAAATCAGGGCTTCCATATTATTATAAACTTCTTCTTTTGGAGGCAGGTAGAATTCAGGCACATCAGCGTGGAATATATCCGATGGCTCTTTCTCCAGTTTGTTCAAAGCCTGCTCGATCAGGCGAAGGCTCTGCCACATTTCTTCGTTACGAACCAGGAAACGGTTGTAAACGTCACCATTGCTGCCTACAGGGACTTCAAAATCAAATTCCTCATAAGAGCTGTATGGTTCCATGGCTCTAACGTCGTAATCTACACCTGCAGCACGCAATAACGGGCCACTCCAGCTGTAGTTTAATGCGTCTTCAGCAGTAACAGCAGCTACATCTCTCGTGCGATCTACGAAAATACGGTTGCGGTTAAACAGCGCTTCGAATTCTTTCAGGGCAGGGGGAAATTCCTTTAAGAACTTACGGATCTTTTCAAAAGCGATATGGTTAAAATTGCGCTCGAAACCACCTATACGGCCGATATTGGTTGTCAGACGCGAACCGCAAATCTCCTCATAAATTTCATACACATCCTCCCGGTATTTCATCATATAGAGAAATCCGGTGAAGGCACCAGTATCAACGCCCAATACGCCATTGCAAATAATATGGTCAGTGATACGGGCAAGCTCCATGATGATTATACGGAGGTAATCGACACGCTTTGGGGTTTTGATACCCAACATCTTTTCAACCGTCATATGCCACCCCATGTTGTTGATTGGCGATGAACAATAGTTCAGGCGGTCGGTTAATGGGGTGATCTGGTAAAAAGGCCTGTGTTCGGCTATTTTTTCAAAAGCACGGTGAATATAGCCTATGGTTGATACGCCGCTTACAATGCGCTCGCCATCCAGGGTCAACACATTTTGGAACACACCATGTGTTGCCGGGTGCGTAGGCCCTAAATTCAGGGTCGAGTACTCGGTTTGCGGATCGTTATCAGTATATACAGGATGAGTTCTCATCTTCTATTATCTTCCAAAAAAGTAATCTCGTTTATCAACACGGTTCGGATCTTCCAGCGGATATTCCTTTCTCATCGGGAACACCGTCATATCATCCACATTCAATATCCTGCGCAAGTCAGGGTGACCTTCGAACACAACACCGAATAAATCGTAAGTTTCGCGTTCCATCCAGTTTGCACCGTTCCACAGCTCGGTTGCGGTAGGCATTTTCACATCGCCATCGGCAACAAATACTTTTATGCGGATACGGATATTGTTTACCAGGCTATGCACATGATAAATAACGCCAATTTGTTTTTCAGCCTCCGGATAATGAATAGCTGTAATATCCGTCAGGAATATAAACTGCAACGCAGCATCAGTCTTTAAAAAGGTCAACAGATCGAGGACCTTTTCGCGGCTGGTTTCAAGGGTCAATAGTCCGAAAGGCTCGCTGATATTAGTTACATCGCTGTCAAACTTTGCTTTGATGCTGTTCAGCAACTCTTCGTTGGTTATCTTGCTCATTATTGAATACCGTATGAAGCTAATAATTTTTGATATTCAGGTGTATTTCTCCTACGCAACGATTCCGTCTGCACCAGTTTCTGGATTCCTATAAAACCATCAATAATGGCTTCCGGACGCGGAGGACAACCGGGAACATAAACGTCAACCGGAATCACCTCGTCAATACCCTGCAATACCGAATAGGTATCGAATATGCCACCGCTCGAAGCGCATGCGCCAACAGCCATCACCCAACGCGGTTCGGCCATTTGCAAATACACCTGCCTTAAAACAGGACCCATCTTTTTAGAAATTGTACCCATCACCATCAGCAGGTCTGCCTGGCGTGGGGAAAAACTTAATCGCTCTGCACCAAATCTCGACAAATCGTAAGTAGAAGCCATTGTAGCCATAAATTCGATACCACAACAAGAGGTGGCAAAAGGAAGTGGCCATAATGAGTAGGAACGCGCTAAGCCGATAGCTTTATCAAGCGACGTGGCAAAAAAGCCTGCGCCTTCTACGCCTGGAGGAGCTTCAACAATTTGAATTTCACTCATGATCTATATAAATAGAATAAACATTACCGTTGATCGGTAACGACTGCAAATTTAATAATAATAACGCTGTAAAATGTACACCAAAACGATAGGGTATTTTATTTAGAACAAATCTAAAGTAATAATTGTGTGAATTGTCAATAGTCAACGGTGAGTATCTCCTTGTCAAACTATTTCATTCACTACTCACTATCAGCATTGACCAATCAATCCCAATCCAATGCACCCTTTTTGATAACGTATATAAAGCCCAGTAACAGCGTACCCATAAAGATGAACATTTCGATCATACCATCTTTGCCCAGGTCTCTGAAGTTAACCGCCCAGGGATACATAAATATTACTTCCACGTCGAACAATACGAACAATATAGCTACCAGAAAGTATTTGATGGACATCGGCGTGCGGGCATTACCAATTACCTCGATACCCGACTCAAATGGAGTCAGCTTATCGCTGGTAACACGCTTAGGGCCAATTTTATGCGTTACAAACATGGTGGTAACCACGAAACCGACTGCCACTATCATTTGGAAAATGATAGGCAGATAATTTACAGGCAAACTTTGTACTTCCATGGTGCAAATATAGTAATGCATAAATAATTATAAACAAAAAAGCCTCCCGGAATCCGGAAGGCCTGTATTTTCTTTCTTATAATTACTTGCTTTTGCCGCCGCCTTTACGTTTGAAGTAATCAGCCGCTTGTTTATTGGCCGGATCTATATCTTTCGCTTTATTAAAGTTTTCAGCTGCTTTAGCGTCGTCCTTCTCTTTAAACTCGTAATAAGTCCCCAGATAATCATAAGCCTCTGTTAACTGATCTTTATCTTGCTGTGTGGCCGGCGCACCTTTAGCTGTGGCCGCGGCTATAAACTTTTCATACATTGGTTTTCCAAGACCTTTGATATTGTTTCTATCAGTTTCATGCAAGTCAGCTATACGAGCGCGATACAGAAATGCAATTGCAGGGGTATTGGCACCAGCCTTTTGAGCTACATAACTAAATGCTGAATCAGCTTTTACTAATAAAGCGCTATCAGTTCTTGGAGCCTTCGGGTCTTTTATACCTTTCGCACCTTGAACAACAAATCCAAAATAATAACCCATACCGGCATAAAAATGATCGGTCAATTTCGCATTACGTGATTTTGAAGCGTATATATCATAGGCCTCGCCGGCCTCTTTGAATTTCTTTTTAGCGAAATCAGATTTTGCTATATCAAGATACACATCTACAAAGCTGCTATCCAATTGCAAAGCTTTTTGCAAAGATAATATACCCACGGAGTCCTGCCCACTGGCTATTTGTGCGCGGCCCAGATACATATAGTCACGCGGGATGATACGTTTAGGGTCAGCTTTAGATACCCAGGTGTTTCCTGCGGTTATAGCAGCGGGATAATCTTTATTTTCTACTGCTGAATACAACACATATCTGTTTGCTCTTAAATTAGAATTTGCATTTTTAGCAATATCACCCGCCACCTGCTGTAAAGTCTTAAAATCACCTGCGTTGATCAGGAAGTCAGCATAACGCATCTGTGACTCCGGAGAGTAGTCAGTTAAGCTGATATATTTTTTGTATTGCTCTGCGGCTTGCTTTACTTTTTCAGACGCCTTGCTTGGATTGCTTTGTGCCCAGCGCAAATCTGTTTCAGCCCATTCGCGATAAGCAGGGCCATAGTTAGGGTCGATGGCTAAAGCTGCCTGGAATTGTTTTTCAGCATCTTCAAAGTTGTCAGCATATTTCCATAACACACCTAAACCTACGTTAGCTGCTGCTGATCTTGGGTCAAGAGTTTGAGCAGTTGACAAATTAGTATAAGCATCATTACTTTTCAGCAATACGCGGTCAGCTTCGCCCATTGTAATAAATAACTCGGGGTCGTTTGACTGCACTACAGCGTTTTTATCTTTTCCTTTTACCGCACTGGCAGTGTTACCCTTATTTAATATATCAAGTGCAGCTGTCGCATCAGCAGGGGCAACTTTGCCATTCGCATCCGGCAACAGATAACCTTTTGCCATATATACATAAGGTTTGCTGTCTTTACCCGCCAAAGTGGTAGCCTGGGCAAATTGAGCCGCCGCTCCAGCCTTGTCTTTATCCAAACGTGCAACTATACCTAAGCCAACATGGTTCAATGCTGAGTTTGCGTTTACACCTAATCCTTTTTGGAATACCGCTTTTGCTGAATCCGGGTAATCCTGTTTTATATATACCCAACCCAGGTAAAAGTAATTTTCATCCTTGGTTGATTGTGTAACAACCAAATTTTTAAGCATTGATTTGGCTTTTTGGAATTGCTCCGCATCAATAGCTTTTTTTGCATCGGCAAGGCTTTGTCCGAAAACCGATGTCCCCGCGAATACCAGGCCCAGTCCGGCTGCAGCTATTTTACTGATAATCTTCATCTTGTTTAGTTAGTTTTAATGGTAATGTGGTGTGTGTCAATGCTATCGTAAATAACGACAACTCATTATGGATATTATAATTTATTTATTGTTTCTCAATGCCTTATATAAATTTGCATTTTTTGTATTTGACCTAATATATAAATTAAGGTTTATTAACTTTTTATAACATTAATGCAATATTAAAGTTTATTACTATGAATCTTAATATTTCTTTCAGGAATATTAATCGGCAACAAGCCCGAGCGTAAGATGATTCGCTGGCCTTTATCACTTTCAATAAAGTGTTCAAATCCATGTCCCAGTCCGTCTCTTCCTGTGCAATTCACAATATATAAATATCTTAACAGGGGGTATTGTTTCAAATAAAGTGTTTCTTGCGATGGCCTGAAATATGTATTTGATGTGGCTTTGCTATTTTCGTCCTTTATAGCCAAAATTTTAACCTTTTTTGCTGCATCAGCATAGTCAGCATCGGGATCATTTATCCAGCTAAAGCCGGTAATTCCAATGGCATCGGGGTGTTTACTAACATATTCAATCACCTCTTTATTTGATTTTAATGCATAAATATTTTTTTGCTTAAAATCTGTTTGTCCGCTAAATTCCTTCAGGTACCTTACCAAACTTGAGTTCGGATTATCAAAAACGATGCTCCTGTCCGTTTTAGTCTGTCCGGCAAGCATCTTTTTTATGTCTCCAACTGTTATTGCAGTATCGGCGGACGCTTCATTGACAATAATAGCTACCGCATCAACAGCAAACTTCTTTACTAAAACGGGTAAGTTATGTGCATTTAAAGCTTTACGTTCATCATTTGTTAAGTCCCTGGATAAAAAGCCAAATCTGGCGCTATCGCTTACCAACATTCTGACTACATCGTTTTCTGATTTGTAAACCATTGTTGGTTTAGCCTTCGGGTTATCGTTTTTGAAGATATATAACTCCTGTTCTAAAATAGGTGCAAAGGAATCATCTGACACAAAAAGGGCTTCTCCTGAATCCTTTGTATCATTATAATTATTTGGCTGGGTTTGTTTGCAGGTTTGAAAAGCAAACAAAATAAACACACTCAAAACCAATATTATGATCTTATTCTTCATCCAAAGGGTCTTTTTTAAACAACCGCGAAAATCTTAATACACTATATGCCAATAATAAAGCCCCAAACGCCAGGCGCTCTGTTTTGGGCATATCCAGTTTATCGATAAGTGGCTCATAAAACATGATCATGAGTCCGAAGCTGACGCAGGCAATGAGGGTGGCAACGCCCAAAATAAGCAAAAACCGCCTTTTGAGCGATTTTTGCTTAAGATTAAATTTATAAGGCATCTGCCTGATTATTGATCTTCAGTTTGTAATGTAAAGCTGATCGGCATGGTGTATTGAACACGAACCGGACGGCCGTTTTGAATACCAGGTTTCCATTTTGGTGAGTTTCTTAAAACGCGCATCGCTTCCTCATCGCAACCGCTGCCAATACCACGGGCGACTTTGATATCGGTAAGTGATCCGTCTTTCTCAACCACAAAGGTCACAAATACTTTACCCTGAACATTGTTCTCCTTTGCAACGGCAGGATAACGAATGTTGTTTTGAAGGTATTTGTAGAATTTATCAATACCGCCAGCAAAAGATGGCTCTTGTTCTACCGCGGTAAAGATCTTATTAGGGTCTTCCTCCGTTACTTGTTTCACGTCCGAGTTACCCACAGGTTCATCGATCTTGATTTCAGCATTCGGGTCACCCTTAACAGTTTTCTGACCAGGGTCAGCAACTTCAAGTTCCTTTACAGTTGGTGGTTGTTCCTTCACCTCATTATCCGGTTTTACTACCGGAGGAGGGAATTTCACCTGGTCAACCTTCGGCTTCGGTGGTTCCGGTGGTGGCGGTGGTGGTTTTGTTTTGTCCAGTGGTGGCGGTGGTTGTAGCACCACGTTGGTTATCTTCACCTTTTCTGTAGCTTTTGGAATAAAGCCGCTGATAAAGTTGACGATAGTTTGGAATGATATTAAAAACACAAATACAATAATGCCTATAACAAGGGCCTTACTAGTATTCTTAGGGTTCTGCTTTCTCAGGTCATAAGCCCCATATGCTTTATTTCTGTCGGTAAAAACGACATCAAGCCATTCCGGTTTCAGTATGTCTAACTTAGATCCTAACATCTTGTTGGCTTTTAATTTTTAACGTTTTTTTGTTACCTTTTAGTACAAATTATTATCCTTTAACATGCCTATTTCCGGAGGGGTAATAGCCACTACCGCGTGGCTTTGTATACCGGTAATATTAAGCTCATCAAGAATACTTACAAAATCTTTGTAAGTAGATTTATCACTTGCTTTGACCAACACGATCATGTAATTGTTCGGTCCGGGATGCGACGCTTCGATTTCCTTATTCTTTTCAACAAGGGTTTTACGAATCCCGTTCTTACCGAAATTGTCTACTGTTGGTGGTGTTTTTCCTGGTGGCCCTACGTACCATGCTATTGAATGATTGGCACCTAATAGCACGGTCATTGTCCTTGACTCAGGTACCGGCAATTGTACGTCTTTTTTTGTTTTATCAGGCCAAATTGTATCCATTGCCTTGGGTTTGGCAAGGGTAGTGGCCATGATGAAGAATGTGATCAGTAAGAATGCAAGATCAACCATTGCTGTAAGGTCGATACGCGTAGACGCTTTCTTACTTCTTACCTTCCCGCCTTTTTTCCCTCCGCCCCCGGAGGTATCTAATTCTGCCATTTCTTACTTACCTTGATTTAGTGAAGTTATTAAACTAAACTTGTTAACTGCCTGTTTTTGCAACACGTCAATTATTTTTCCAATCTCCGGATACTGTTCGCGTGAATCGCCTTTGATAGCAAAACGCAGTTCTTTATTGTGGAGATTCTTAGTTACCACACGCGCTTCGTATATCCAGTTAAATAACTCACTGTTGGTGGTGGTGTCAACGGGAATGCCAGGCTGTGTATATTTCTTTTTGTCGTCTGTGCTTAAAGCTAAGTATTGCTTTAAAGTATTTACAGGCACACCAAAGGTTGGGATCAATGAGAACTTTTGTATCTCCTCCGGAGTAAAGCTCGTACTATATTTTTTCCCTATCTCTTCGAGCAATGACTTGCGCAGGTCAGTACCTTCTAAACCGAAGAACACTTTACCGTGACCTACAGTTATTGTAGCCATATCCACATCGGGTACGTTTACTTTAACAGTAGATGCGGGAACGTCTACGCGCAGAGGGTCTTCCTGTTTTAATTTTGCTGTTAATATGAAAAAGGTAAGCAAAAGGAAAGCCACGTCGCACATGGCCGTCATGTCAATTGCTGTACTTTTTCTTGGAATCTTTATCCTCGCCATAACTAATTTCGTTTAAAATATAATAGTGTATATCAGGTTATTAAACACCCGTTCCGGCATTGCGGAACGGGAAAAACTATCACTAAAATATTTTATTATCTCTTAGCAGCGTGTGATGCAGCAAATGTTTGCACGATGCTAAAACCAGTTTCGTCAATCGCGTAAGTCAGCTTATCAATTTTTGATGTAAAATAGTTATACAATACGATTGATGAAGCAGAAGTAGTAATACCTAATGCTGTGTTGATCAACGCTTCAGAGATGTTAGCTGAAAGTTGAGAAGTATCAGGAGCACCAGACGCAGACAGAGTCGCGAATGCACCGATCATACCCACAACCGTACCTAACAGACCGCTCAATGTTCCGATAGATACCAATGTAGCAATGATAGTCAGGTTTTGCTCCAGCATTGGCATTTCCAATGAAGTTGCTTCTTCGATGTCTTTCTGAATTGCCAAAGTTTTCTGATCGATGGTCAATGAATCATCAGCTTCCATTTCACGGTATTTTTTCAAACCCGATTTGATAACGTTAGCTACAGAGCCTTTTTGTTTGTCGCATTCTGCACTAGCAGCGTCGATATTACCTGCATTAAGTAAAGAAACGATCTTTCTTACAAAAGAATCCATGCTGCCTGTACCTGCTGCTTTACCGATAACAATAGCTCTTTCGATTGAAAAAACAATTACCATCAATACGAATGACATAATCACCGGTACGATCGGCCCTCCTTTGTGGATTGTACCGAAGATATCCTGCGGTAAACCATGTTCTACGTCACCACCTGCATAATGGCTCGAGTTACCTAATATAAAAATGAAAATCAGGATTCCGACGATGATACAAATAGGTATTGCTAATACTGCAAACATTCCTGTTGCACTTGAGCTCTCTTTTTTTACAGGAGTTGTTGGTTTTGTTGGTGCGGTTGCCATTACTTTTAGATTTTAGTTTTAGTTTTTGTTTATAATAAAGTTAATTAATGTGCTGTGTCAAAAGCGGATAACAAAATTAGAATTTTAATGAAATAAAAAAACTTTTTCTGCTAATCTTTATAATTATTTAATGTCATTGGTGAGTTTCATGTGCAAACACTGATTTACATAACGCCACCAAACAAAAAAATTGTCTTTCTCACAGACAATCTTTTTGCAATGAAAACTATTTTTTTTGTTAATAGCAAGCGATCACCTATAAAAATATGTAACTATACTGCGATAGTTACCCGTGGACCGGCACTTATTATATCTGAATTACTGTGATTTACATATTGTTCAAAGTTTTTAATAAATGCCATAGCCAAATTATTTGCTTTTTCGTCGTAACTGTCTTTATCAGTCCAGGTATTACGCGGGTTTAATATATTATCGGGCACATTCGGGCAGTTTACAGGCATATTTAAATTAAATATCGGGTGTTTTTTATAATGCACATGCTCCAGCTGCCCATTTATAGCGGCCGTTATCATTGAGCGGGTGTAATCTAGCTTCATTCTTTTTCCTATGCCGTAAGGGCCACCTGTCCAGCCTGTATTTACCAGCCATACATTTACCTGGTGTTTCTTTAATTTTTTGCCAAGCAGCCTTGCATACTCAACAGGGTTTAACGGTAAAAAGGCCTGGCCAAAGCATGCTGAAAAGGTAGTTTTAGGCTCATTTATACCTGCTTCTGTTCCTGCTACTTTAGCCGTATAGCCCGATATAAAGTAGTACATAGCCTGCTCGTCGGTCAGTTTTGATATTGGGGGCAGCACGCCAAAAGCATCAGCTGTTAAAAAGAAAATATTTTGAGGAGATGAACCCAATGAGGGAATAACCGCATTGTTTACATAATACATTGGATAAGCTACCCTCGTATTTTCTGTCTTATCAATATTCGAAAAATTAACTTCGCGTGTACCGTCTGTAAAGTTGATATTTTCCAGCAATGCCCCAAACTTAATGGCGCTAAATATCTGTGGTTCTTTTTCGGGGGTCAAATCGGCACATTTGGCGTAACAGCCGCCTTCGAAGTTAAAAATGGTGTAATCGCTCCAGCCGTGCTCATCATCACCTATCAGGCTGCGATCAGGATCCGCTGAAAGGGTGGTTTTCCCTGTTCCCGACAAGCCGAAGAATATAGCAGTATCACCTTTAGCCCCAGTATTTGCTGAACAATGCATAGAAAGCACTTTCTTTTCGTGCGGCAAAACAAAGTTCAGCACAGAGAATATACCTTTTTTAATTTCTCCGGTATAGCCTGTTCCGCCTATCAGAACAATTTTTTTACTAAAATTCAGGATAGAAAAGTTATGCTGGCGCGTGCCGTCCACTGCCGGGTCAGCTTTAAAACCCGGAGCTGCAATTACGGTCCATTCAGGTGTTGATGTAGGGTTTGCCACCTCGGGGCGGCGGAATAGGTGATGTACAAACAGGTTCTGATAGGCGGTCTCTGTGATTACTCTTATATCTATATGGTATTTTTCATTAGCACAAGCTGACGAATCACGGACAAATATTTCGCGTTCAGTCAGGTAATCAGTTACTTTTTTATAAAGCGCATCAAATTTTTTGCTATCGAATTTGATATTCACCTCGCCCCACCAAACAGTATCCCGGGTTATGTCATCCTCAACTATAAATCTGTCTTTAGGCGAACGACCGGTAAACTCGCCCGTATCTATGGCTAGTGCACCCGTGTTTGACAGCACACCCTCATGCCTTAACAAAGCGGCTTCAACAAGTTCTGCCGGTGTTAACTGGTATAAAACGGTAGTCGCCCGACCCAGGTTTAAATACCCCAGGTCAGGTAGGTTTTTAGAAGCATTTCTCATTAAAATAGGTATAATTGGTTTATGCAAAAATACCGCTTTTAAAAAGTAAAAACCAAGAAAAATTAAAGATTTATTTACATTATGTAAATTTTACACTTATGTAAATTATTGATTTATAAATACTTACAATTAAGCTTTAAAAAATATCAATACACTAACCACCTGCCTTTTTTGCCTTATATCCATCGGCTTGTAATAAAGTGAGCGCCCTGTCTCTGAAATCGCCCTGAATCAATATTTCACCATTTTTTACGGCACCACCTACCCCGCATTTCGACTTTAATTGTTTACCTATAGCCTCCAGGTCGGCTTCCTTGCCCACAAAGCCAACAATGCGCGTAACGACCTTGCCTCCTCCTTTACGATCAAGGTGAATCCTAAGGTCCTGCTGCTGTGGTGGCAGTGTTGATGACGCAAACCCGGTATCGCCATTGTATTGATATTCGGGATCGGTAGAATAAACGATGCTCGAAAAGTCTTTGAATTTCTTTGACATGATTGTTGATTAAAATTCTAATCCTAAGTTTCTACAGTCATCAATGAAAATAATTTAGAGTTTAGAAATTAGATGTTAGAGTTTATTTAAACCCCTTTCCCGTTATTATTCTTAATGATGCCGGTACCATCTGTATGCTCACTTCCTTTCCCATCATCTGTGGTTCGCCATCCAGATGGATTGGACCATCAGTTAATCGCCTGATCGTAACGTTTTTCCCGCGGATGATCTCTACATATTTCGATTTGTCAGCTGTTTTTGCAAACATACGGACACCCATTTCAATAAAACGCCAAAGTGGAAATTGTTTGATAACGCATATGTCCAGCAACCCATCCTGCACCGATGCGCATGGGGAAACATGCGCATTATTACCAAATTGCGATGAATTAGCTATGCTGAGCATAAAAGCATCGCGCACATACTCAACTCCATCAATATTTATGTGATAAGTTTCAGCCTTATAGTTGGCAATTTCCCGCAATGATGATTTCACATAAGCCCAAAACCCACGATTCTTATCATGAGAGAAAACTTCAGCGATATGCGCGTCAAACCCCATACCGGCCAAATTGAAGAACCTTTGCCCGTTCAATACTGCCGAATCAATAGCTTCTACCTGTTCGCCATTAACGGTTTCAATAGATTTTGCGGTATCCATGGGTATATTCAGGAAACGTGCAAGGCCGTTGCCTGAACCAAAAGGAATTATGCCTAAAGCTATGTTGGTTCCTACTATGGCTGAGGCTATTTCATTCACGGTACCATCTCCGCCAACTGCAATCACATAATCATAAACACCAACCGCATCTTTTGCTAAATCGCTGCCATGCATTGCCCGTTCTGTATATACAATGGTAGCTTCAAACTGCGTGTGATCCAGTATCTTCTTTATCAGTGGGGGAACCTGGTCTTTCTTTTTCCCTCCCGATATCGGGTTTATAATAAATAAGGCTTTCCTTTTCAACTAATTATAATTTGACCGTCAAAAGTAACCGGATTTTCCGCTTTGTGAAAAATTGTTTTATTTTTGCCCTTCGAAAGTGGACTGATTTGTTGTTCTTGTACCGTAATGATAACGTACAGAACTGGATTGCAACCACGTAAAAAAGTGCTAAACCCAGTTTCCTTTTTTAAATCGCGATCCCGTTAGATTTCCTGCTTTTAATTACTTGCTTAACAAAAAAATTTTATGCCCTATTTATTCACTTCAGAATCCGTATCAGAGGGACACCCGGACAAAGTTGCAGACCAGATATCGGATGCATTAATTGACAATTTTTTAGCTTTTGACCCTGAATCGAAAGTTGCCTGTGAAACGCTTGTTACAACAGGTCAGGTGTTTTTGGCGGGTGAGGTAAAATCAAAAGCATACCTTGATGTGCAGAAAATCGCGCGCGATGTGATCAACAAGATCGGTTATAACAAGAGCGAATATATGTTTGATGGCAACTCTTGCGGGGTGCTATCGGCTATTCACGAACAATCTCCGGATATTAATCAAGGTGTTGACCGTAAGGAAAAACAGGAACAAGGTGCAGGCGACCAGGGAATGATGTTTGGCTACGCTACTGTTGAAACTGCCAACTACATGCCATTGGCTTTGGATATTGCGCACGCTTTATTGATTGAACTTGCAGCAATCCGTCGCGAGAATCAGGAGATCAAATATCTTCGTCCTGATGCAAAATCGCAGGTTACTTTGGAATATAATGATAATAGCCAACCTACACGCATCGATTCGATCGTTATTTCTACCCAGCATGATGACTTTGATGAAGAAAAAGTGATGTTGAAGAAGATCAACGATGATATCATCAATATCCTGATCCCGCGCGTTAAGGCCAAATATCCAAAATATGCTCATTTGTTTAATGACGATATTAAATATCACATTAATCCTACAGGTAAGTTTGTGATCGGTGGTCCGCATGGCGATACCGGTTTAACCGGCCGTAAGATCATTGTAGATACTTATGGCGGTAAAGGTGCACATGGCGGTGGCGCTTTCTCAGGAAAAGACCCATCAAAAGTTGACCGTTCTGCAGCTTATGCAACACGTCATATCGCAAAAAACCTGGTCGCTGCCGGTGTATGCGACGAGGTATTGGTACAGGTATCCTATGCTATCGGTGTAGCACAGCCAATGGGTATTTATGTAAACACCTACGGCAGCGGCAGAGTAGGCTTAAGTGATGGTGAGATTGCCAAAAAAGTCGAAAGCATTTTTGATATGACCCCTTATGCTATCGAAACACGCTTCAAGCTGCGTCACCCGATATACAGCGAAACTGCGGCTTATGGTCACTTCGGCAAACCAAGCGAAAAAGTGACAAAAAGCTTCTACAGCCCTAACGGCGAAGAATTGAAGGTTGAAGTTGAGCTGTTTACCTGGGAAAAATTAGATTACGTAGATAAGGTAAAAGCGGCGTTCGGAATATAGTTGCTTAGGTTGATTGAGTGAGCTGTTGATTAAGTTTTTTTAACTAAATCAACTTATTCTAACTCAATCAACCACTCACTTTTTAATTGGTTAGAGTTAGCGAGGAAAAGAACTCATCACGCCCACCTGCTGGCTTACCCGCAGGAATAAGAGTTGATAAACTATACAATTTATTACCAACAAGCACCATAAAGGTATATAATTGAGATTTATCCTTATCATTTATACCGGCAGAAGTATAACTTGTATGTCCCTTCCATTTCCCTATCTTAAAGTCATCCAGGGGTTACATCATGCAGGGTTGAGCTCATACCCTGTTTTATCTGAGCAGCAAATTCAGGAGAATCCTTCATAGGCGCCAGGGCAGTTGAGTCGATACCGGCGACAGCAACAAAATCAACAACGGTAAAAACATAAGTTAAACTATCTTTGTCATGCGCAGCCAAAGTACCGGCGACAATTTCTTTTGGCTCAACAGGGAATTTTAATGAAATCCGGTTGTCGGCTTTGTGATTTATCCAGGTAGTTTGTCCGAAGGCGAAGGTTACTGAAACAACAGTTAAAATAACCAGGGAGATTATCTTTTTCATTTTCTAAATTTAGAAAAATTAAGCAGAAAGAAATTAATGCCCTTTACCTTTTCACATCCGGCTATCGTTTTGCCACTAAATCGGCTTAATCAAAAATGGATATCACTTACAGCATTAGTAATTGGCAGTCTCACTCCCGATTTTGAATATTTTATAAGAATGAGGGTGGTTTCTATTTATAGCCACACCTCGCTTGGTATGCTTTGGTTTGATTTGCCTATCGGACTATTATTAATTATCCTCTACAATCGGTTTATTAAAAATAAAGCAATTGACAGGCTTCCACTATACCTTAATCAGCGTTTGTCTGGATTTAAGGATGATCGGCCTGAATATCTTGGAGCTAACTTTTTTGTCCTGCTATTTTGTCTATTGATAGGCGTTGCTTCTCATATTTTCTGGGACAGCTTTACCCATCCTACGGGCTATTTTGTAAAGCACAGTCATTTGTTGTCGCACAAGATCATTATAAAACATTTCCCAATACCATTTTATAGTATTTTGCAGCAGCTGAGTTCGATAACCGGAGCATTAATTATCTTCTATGCCATAAGTAAGTTAACTCCTGAAAAAGCGACAACAGTAAAAGGGAGTATAGCTTATTGGGTAAAAATAATGGTGATAAGTATTGGGATAGTAGCTATAAGATTTGCAGCTGGTCTGCAATTATATAATTATGGTGATGTGATTATGAGTGAAATTTCGGGGCTATTAATTGGACTGCTGATGGTTTCTATTATCACCCCGGCTCAACAGTCTGACCTAATACCTGCTTCTCCTAACAGCACGCATTAGTTGGCGATGTCTCCGGGCTTCATAAAAATCATTGGTAACCAGTACAGCATGAATCACGCCCGGTATCCAAAAGCAAAGCGTAAGCAGGCAGCTCAATATAAATGCGCCTATTCGCCCGGTTGTTAAAACCGCAGCAGGTGGAAATAATATGCAAAGGAAGTAACGCACAGTACCAATAAGACGGTTAGTGTGGCATTAAGTTACAATGCTATTTCTATTTTTACAAAATAATATTATCCTATGCAACACCCCGAGGAAAACCCATGGCTGATAACTGCTGAAAAGATCATCTACGATAATCCATGGATTGGATTGACCGAATACCAGGTGATCAATCCTTCAGGTAATCCGGGCATTTATGGCAAGGTCCGGTTTAAGAATTTTGCTATTGGTGTAATACCTCTCGATGCTGAAATGAATACTTACCTTGTAGGACAATTTCGCTTTGCTTTAGGTCAATACAGTTGGGAAATACCTGAAGGCGGTGGCCCATTGGGCACCGACCCGCTTGAATCGGCTAAACGCGAATTATTGGAAGAAACCGGGTTGAAAGCATCCCGATGGACTGAAATACAACGTATGCATTTATCCAATTCAGTAAGTGATGAGTTATCTATTATTTACCTGGCGCAGGGTCTTCAGCAATTTGAAGCTGAACCTGAGGATACCGAACAGCTAATCATCAAAAAAGTACCTTTTACTGAGGTTTACGAGATGGTTTGTGAGGGAAAAATAACCGACTCAATTAGCGTTGCTGCAATATTAAAAATAAGGTTGATGCAACTGGAAGGGAAGTTGTAATAGTTGATCAGAAAATAGTGTCCTGCTGCTTTCCTAATCTCTAATATTTAATTAACTAATCAACTAGCCCACAACCGTACGCTTCATGTATCGAAAGCGAACGAATTTTTTGTTAAAAAATATCGTATTCAATTGGCATACAGTTAAATAACTCTTTGGCATCGTCTTGGTGCTGTTTATCGCAACCTGCTGAGTTCTGGTGTAGTCTCAGAACCCAGTCAGATAGTTGTACAACAAAACCCAATCGGTTATGATCAAGAGTTATCTTAAAACTGCTTTTCGCTTTTTGCTCAAGAACAAAACGTTCAGCTTTATCAATGTTTTCGGTCTTGCGGTAGGCACTTTGTGCTGCCTTTACATATTACTTTACGTACAGGACCAGTTCGGTTATGATAAACATCATAAAAACCCGAAAGATATCTATCGCGTCAACACCGACTTGAGTCTTCCTGGTGATAAGCATCACAATGCCAGTACATCGCCTCCAATAGCTCCAGCAATCAAGCGCGACTTTCCTGAAGTACTGCAGTTTACCCGCCATGTGGGTATAGGTGGTAAAAATCTGCTTAAATACAAGGAGCAATCATTTTACGAGGAAAACCTTGCTTATGTCGATTCCACTTTTTTCGATGTGTTCAGCTATCATTTCGTAGCTGGGAATAATACACCCGGACTGATCGCTCAGCCCTATTCCATTGTGCTTTTAAAATCTGTGTCTGATAAGTTGTTTGGCAATGACAACCCGATAAACAAAGTGATCACCATCAGCAACCAGGACGGCAAGCACGATTTCAGGGTTGCTGGAGTGGTTGATAACAGCATGGGCAAGTCAGTTCTTGAAGACCATATATTCGTAACCATGCGCAGCGGAGGTACCGGGCAATTTGTGATGGACAACACCGCCTGGGCTGGTTATAATTTTACCGATTCGTTTGTCAAATTACGTCCCGGTGCGGATGTTACTGCTTTAGAGAAGAAGTTCCCTGATTTCCTGAACAAATATGGCGCGCAGCAGCTAAAACAATTGGGCATGACCAAGCAATTACACCTACAGCCGGTTGCATCTATTCATACCACAACTGGCTATGAAAATGAGCCGGGCAAGACCGTTAGCCCTATGTTATTGTACATATTAGCTGGTATCGCTATCATGATACAATTGATAGCCTGTATCAACTTCATGAATCTGAGCACCGCACGGGCATCTAAACGGGCTAAAGAAGTTGGCGTGCGCAAAGTTGTTGGTGCGGGTCGACGCGATCTGGTAAAACAATTCCTGGGTGAATCGTTCTTGCTTACGCTTATCGGCGTGTTGCTGGCGCTGCCACTTTTATACCTGTTATTGCCATTCCTTAATCAGATCACACAAACTAATATACCGGCTTCATTCCTGGGCAACGGTAGTGTTTGGCTAATGTTGGTAGCGATCATTACTATAACGGGCGTTCTTGCAGGCAGTTACCCTGCTTTCTATCTGTCAGCTTTTGAAGCTATTAAAGTAATGAAGGGTAATTTCACCAATCAAATATCCGCTTCGGGTATACGCCGCTCACTGGTAATTTTCCAATTCGTACTTTCAATTATACTGATAACCGGGATTGTCATCATTTACAGCCAGCTGAACTTTATTAAAAATAAGGACCTGGGCTTCGATAAGAATCAAAAGCTTGTATTCAAGTTTTATACAGATGATCAGCAGAAAAAGATGACAGCTTTGGCCGCTGATTTCCAGCAGCTATCTGACATAAAAAATGTTAGCATGGCTAACAATTACCTGAGCCATTTTGTGGGTCGCGACCATGGGGTTTTCCTGGGTGGTGGCAGCGCTAATGCAGCTATCGACGCACAAAACATGGATACCGACGATAAATTTATTAAAACCAATGGTATCAAAATCATCAGTGGTCGCGATTTCCATGTTAAAGATTCGCTGAAAACACTTATCAATGAAACTTTGTGTAAAAGGCTTGGCCTCGACCCAATGAAAGCACCGGGAACAAGACTTTACAGTCAGTACCTCAACGGTCCGGTGAACTATGTCGATGTGGTTGGCGTAATGAAGGACTTCAACTATAATTCACTTCACGGTGAAGTGCGACCGTTTATGCTGTTTTACAACGGCGATCCCAGTGCATTTTCTTATATGACAGTTTCGGTAAGCAGTGATAATTATAAATCGGTATTAAGTAAAATGCAAAACATCTGGCAAAAGAGCCTGTCCGGAACACCATTTGAATACTCTTTCCTCGACCAGGAAGTACAGAAACAATACGACGCTGAGATCACTTTATCAAAGATCATCAACTCGTTCACCATTATGGCTATCCTGATCTCTTGCCTGGGATTGTTTGGATTAGCAGCCTTTAGCGCTGAACAGCGTCAGAAAGAGATCGGCATACGTAAGGTACTTGGTGCAAGCGTTACCGGAGTTGTGGCGCTGCTTTCCAAAGAGTTTATTAAACTGGTGACCATTTCATTTATCATCGCCACCCCAATTGCGTGGCTGGCTATGCACAAATGGCTGGAGGCCTTCGTCTATAAAGTAAATATCAGCTGGTGGATGTTTGCGATATCTGGAATAATGTCCATACTGATTGCTTTGGCAACCGTTAGCTTCCAGGCAATAAAGGCAGCTTTGGTTAATCCGGTTAAGAGTTTGAAGTCGGAGTAGTTTTATAGTTGATTGAGTTTGATTAAGTAAAGTGTTTATTGCTTAATCAAACTCAATCAACTTATTCCAACTTAATCAACCAAACACTACCTTTGCCTCTCTATGAGGAAATTTTTAGGCTACATTTTAACCCCTATTCATTATCTGCTGTTTAGTTTATCGCTGGTGATATTTCATCCCATACAGTGGATATGCTTTAACTGGTTTGGTTACAAAGCACATAAATGGGCGGTTGATGTATTAAATTTTTGCCTGGAAAGCTCCTATTATGCTTTGGGTGATACCGTCACTTTTATCAACAAGCAAAATCTGCCTGTTGGTCGCCCGATGATCTTCGTGGCTAACCATCAAAGTCTTTATGACATTCCTGTGCTAATATGGCATCTGCATAAATACCACGCTAAATTTATCTCGAAGATCGAACTAACAAAAGGTATTCCATCTGTATCCTACAACCTGCGTCACGGTGGCGCCGCTAATATCGACCGGAAAGATGCCCGTCAATCCATTACCGAAATATCCAGGCTAGGTACGCGGATGAAAGAAAACAAATGGTCGGCAGTGATATTTCCGGAAGGTACCCGCTCAGCCGATGGAATCGTAAGAACTTTCCAGGTAGGCGGGATTGCTACCCTGTTAAAGAAATGTCCCGAAGCATTGATCGTTCCAATCGCAATCAACAACTCATGGAAAATGGTTCGTTACGGCGTTTATCCGCGAAATACTTTTATCCGCATGACATGGGAGGTGTTGCCCCCTATAGAACCTGAAAAAAGACCGGTTGATGAGGTAGTTACCGAAGCGGAGGTGGCTATCCGAAAATCTCTTGGACAGTAATCAGTTGGCAGTCCCGGTTTGCAGTTGGCAAATTTTTAAACCAATTTCTGCAAACTGCCCGCTGTAAACTATATGTTTTTGCCGTCAATTATTTTAAAGAAATCCTCGCGATAGGTATCGCCTACGGGAATAATCTTGTCCCCCATAAAAATGCGACTACGTTCAATACTGTCAATTTTATTGATGGAGACGATGTAGGATTTATGTACGCGAATGAAATGCTTTTCAGGTAAAGCATCCTCCATCTTTTTCATGTTCTGCAGGGTGATGATGCGCTCGGCAGGGGTAAAAATGGAGATATAGTCCTTCAAGCCTTCAATAAACAAAATGTCATTCAAGTATACCTTCTGAATCTTGTGCTCTGTTTTTACGAAGATAAAATCGCTCAAAAAATCATTTTGAGGCGTTGACTCTATCTTTATTTCCGGTTTAGCAGATGGCCGGATGATGGCTTGCGCTTTTTGCACTGATTTAAAGAAACGGTCGAACGCAATTGGCTTCAACAGGTAGTCGATTACATCCAGTTCATATCCTTCTAAAGCATATTGCGGATAGGCAGTAGTTAATATCACTTTTGATTTGCCATTAGCAATACGCAGGAACTGGATACCGGTCAGTTCAGGCATCTGCACATCCAGAAATACCAGGTCGATATTTCCTTCCTGTACCAGTTGCAGCGCCTCGATAGGATTGGTAGTTACCTTCACCAGCTGCAAAAAAGGCATCTTGGAGATGTAATCTTCCAATATATGGAGCGCCAAAGGCTCATCATCTACTACAAGGCATCTGATCATATTATAAAACTAATGATAATTCGCAAGTATAGATATTGGATTCGTCCCGTATTGTTAAGCTATAATTTCCGGAATAAAGCAGATCGAGCCTTCTTTTAACATTATTTAACCCAATGCCGCCTTCAGTATCCCGGTTCATCATATGCTTTTTGTTCTCCATTAAAAAATGAAGGTGGGTACCATCCAGGTTTATCCGCAAACATATGGGCGAAGACGGGTCATTGGCTACCCCGTGTTTAAAGGCATTCTCTATAAATGCGATCAGCAGCAAAGGTACAATCTTTTGGTTACCAACCTCACCCGTTATTTTAAAGTCGACAAAGGCTTTATTGCCAAACCTGATCTTCTGCAGATCGATATAATTTTGCAGGTATTGCAGCTCTTTTGCCAGGTCCACCTTGTTATCATTACTCTCATAAAGCATATATCGCATGATCTCCGAAAGCTTCAGAATCGCCTCCGGCGCTGTATCTGACTTCTGATAAGCCAGCGAATAAATACTATTAAGGGAATTGAACAAAAAATGGGGGTTGATCTGAGATTTCAGGAAAGCCAACTCGGCGGTCAAGCGTTGGTTTTCCAGGTCGCGCTGCACACGTTCGTTCAGGAACCAATCGACACTAAACTTAAGCGCCGTACTCAGGAAAAGGAAAAATATATTGGTTAAACATGAACTGATCATGTATGTACCGAAGGATGTTTGCTTGTGGCCCTCAACCAGGATATAGCTTTTGAAGATGTTAGCCAACCCATACTTACCCAAAGCAAAAACGATGATTACGACGACAAGTGCTATGGTATAATTCCTGTATTGCTTTTTGTCCAAAAATTTTGGCATCAGGTAAAGGTAATTGAGGTAAAAAAGACCAATATTCACTACACTGAAAAGGCCAAATATGACTGCCAATTGCGCAGCCGTCATTTTGCTGTTGCTATGGGCCAGGAACACGAAATAAGAGACAATGCTTACCCAAAAAACAACATGCCAGAATATTTGCCAGTTACGCTTCATTGCATCTAATGTAATATATTCAGTGCTTTATCAGCTATATATTTATATATAGACCCCGTTTTTACCGATAAACCCGGCAAAATCTCCGATGAACGCCTGAAAACCTAAAAATGTCCGTTCATCTACAATTCCCGTCTGTTGGTCTAATACTTTTTAGCAGGTTAAACTTTCGCTGTTTATTTGTATCATAATCAATCACACAATGAAAAAGCTATTCTCTAATTCGAATCCATTTATCTTACTGCTGTTACCTGTAGTATTTGCTTTGGTGATGGGGATAAGTTATCAATTTCAACAAAAAAAGGTTAATACTGAAGGCGCTTCTGCTGCAGTACATGCAACTTCGCTATTTTATAAAGGTGTAACCTTAGTTAAAACTGTTTGCTCTGTTGCCAAAGAAAAACTATGGTAATCAGCACCGAGGGGTTGAGCTTTAATTTTGGCAACCAGCAGGTTGTCAGATCGCTATCCCTCCAGGTGCCCGAAGGCAGTATTTACGGTTTCCTTGGCCCAAACGGTGCCGGAAAAACCACCACGATAAAATTGCTGCTCAATCTGCTAAAAACAGATCAGGGCAGCATTCATGTTTTTAACCAGGAGCTGCAAAGTAACCGCATCTCTATACTTTCGCAAATTGGCTCGCTGATAGAGCAACCCGCTATTTATCTTCATCTTTCAGGCAGGGAAAACCTGGTAAACCGGGCATTGGTTTTACAGGTACCCGAAAAGCGTGTAGATGAAATGCTCGATCTGGTTCATCTGACTGACGCAGCGAATAAAAAAGCAGGCAAATATTCTTTGGGGATGAAGCAACGGTTAGGCATTGCGCTTGCTTTGCTATCCGATCCAAAACTTTTGATACTGGACGAGCCTACCAACGGCCTCGACCCAAATGGCATCATCGAAGTAAGGGAACTATTGATCCGATTAGTGACCCAACATAAGAAAACGGTTTTTGTATCGAGCCATTTATTAGCCGAAGTAGAGCGCATGGCTACCCATGTGGGTATTATTCATAAGGGCGAAATGCTTTTCCAGGGAAGTATAAAAGATCTGGAAGCAATCAGTCAGCCGCAAATACAGGTTGAAGTGAATGAGACCGTTGATGCCGCGAATTTCCTGAAAAAACAGGGCCTTGCTGTAAATGAAGTTAATGACGAGCATGTGTCCGTTCCGTTCACCTCAAAAACACAGATGGGAGAGATAAACACCTTGCTGAACCGGAATGGCTATACCGTCTATAGTATCCGCAAGGTGAATAAAGACCTGGAGAAATTATTTTTAGATATCACCCAAAACGCCTGAGCAGATGAAGGGATTTTTACTATCGTTCCGGTCTGAGTTTTATAAAACGCGCAAAACCATGGGCTTCTGGAGCGCAGTTTTATTGCCGCTCGCCATATGTCTGCTGCTGTTCATCGGCTTCTTTAATAAAAGTGATCATTTAGCAAATATGCCGGGCTTTATGGCATGGCTGCAATTTGCAGGTGCTATTCTGGCCGTGATGGGTTCCCTGCTGCTGCCGATGCTGATCGTTTTTATTGCCTATTCCGTTAACAGCATCGAACATAAAGCCGATACCTGGAAATCGTTATTCAGCCTGCCTATTGCCAAATGGTCAATCTACTCTGCCAAGTATTTCTATGCGCTTTTTTTGGTTTTTATTTGCCTTGCCTTGTTCGTCCTTTTCACCATCGGTTTCGGTAATTTTCTGAGTGTTTTGAAACCTGCACTTAAGTTCAATGAATATCATATTGAAAAGCTACTTGCACAAATTTACTTCAAGTTATTCTTAGCCTCATTAGGTATATTATCTATACAATTTTTATTGAGCCTGCTTTTCCGCGATTTTTTAAAGCCGATGGGCATAGGCTTCGTGGCGACTATTGCGGGAGTAATCTTCGCCAATGTAAACTGGCAATATGCTTACCTGTATCCGTATAGTCACCCCATGCTGACTATAAAAGGATTAGTGAACAGTCGCATGGATAACGGCCCTGCCATGCCGCAGATCACGGTGGATATATTTACTAAAGATATATTTGTGAGTCTGGCTGTTGCGGTAGCGGTATTTATTTTGGGGTATTTTATTGTGTTGAAAAAGAGTGTGAAGTAAGTGGATTTACGCTTGTAGAGAGGCGATGTATCGCCTCTCTAGGTCACTTCACCGGTTTCGGATATACCGGCAAACTCTCATGCCCTTCTGCATCTACGGATTGCACTGCGAAAAAGTAATTATCCTTTGAATAAGCCAGGTCAGCTTTAGTATCGGTCACATAAAATTTCTTCTCCCAATACGGACTGGTAGTTTCGCGCATCAGTACATAATAGCCAACAGGCTTTTTACCATTTGCAGGGGCATCCCATTTTAATTGCGTACGATTGGTTAAACCGCTCGTCACTATACCTACGTTTTGCGGTTCAGCTGGGGCTGATGCAAGATTGGCTAATACCGAAAGATTCATCCGGGCGACCTTTTGCACGTAATTGAAATCTACGTAGTCGGGTAGATCACCGTAGCTTACGCCATTTTCAGTGCGGATGGTTTGGTGTTGGCGCGTAAAGTCCTCATTCATTTCAGTGATACGGACTGCGGTAAATCCTTCTTGTTGGAAAGGTGTATGATCCCCTCCGCGCAAGTAACGGTCGCGGCGGTAGATCAGTTTTACATCCAGTTGGTCAACATAGCGCTCACCTGTTTCTTTAATATATCGTGACAGCTCACGCGACGGACTATCATTTTCGCCTCCCAATGCTATCAGGCTTGCAATATTCTTTTCATTGCGGCTATCAATCGTCGGCACTCCCTCACTGAATATTCGTACGCTGCGGTTATCTTTCAGATCTGTTTCCATACCGTGGCTGTTTCCTACGATATCGTTATTCAACATAGCATCGATGTTCCAGCTTTCCGCTTTAGCGCGTTTGGCCACATGCGCTGAGCCTAATAGCCCCTGTTCCTCACCTGCTACAGCCATAAAAATGATGGTTACCGGGAATGAACGTTTGGACATCACCCTCGCCAACTCCATCGAAACCGCCGTGCCTGACGCATCGTCATTCGCGCCCGGCTCATCGCCATTTGGGTCCATTATATCAGACATTCGCGAATCATAATGCCCTGAAATGATGTACACACGATTGTCCTTCGGATCTGTGCCTTTCAGAATGGCCAATACATTTTTCAGCTTAACAGGCGCATTAACCCGCTCGCCTTTAGGCTGGGTAGAAGTATCAAATTTAACAGTCAACCGGCCATGAGAGTCTGCTGCATAGCGTTCATATTCGGATTTTATCCAGTTCCGTGTGGCACCTATGCCGGTGATTTTGCTGGTGGTATCGCTGAGGGTATGACGTGATTTAAAACTCACCAGCTTGCGGATGATCGTCTCGATATTGTTTGACGACACCTCATCCACCATTTGTTTGATCGTGACATCCTGTTTGATGGTGGTTTGGGCCACAGCAGGAACGCAAAAAAATAACGGCAAAATAAATTTCAGGTACTTCATTATAATATTGGGTCATTTGGAGAGCGATACATCGCGTCTCTACAGGTTTCTAATTCGCATCCGCTTCCTCCGCTTCTTCCATAATATTCCCGGTGTGCTTAAAATTACTGCGCACAAAATGGCACCAGTCGCATTCTTCTTTTCCGCAACCGGTGTTAAAATCATGCGCCTGTATTTTAGCATAAACCGTCCTGATCTGTTCCTTCACCGTCTCCACATCTTCTGGACTGATCAATATCTTTTCGGTAACATATTCACCTTCGCTTACCGGCTCTATAAAATCAAATTGGGTGCTTATTACTTGCCAGTCTTTAGAGCGGTCATTCTCGATCAGCAATTTATAAAACACTGCCTGCCGCCAGTAATCGCCGCCATTTGGTTTATCATTGGTTGGTCGCTGTAACTTCTCCTTTGCATTGCGGAATTTACCGGTCTTGTAGTCTACCACAGTAACTTGCTTTCCGGTAAATTCCACCTTATCCAAACTACCTTTTACCGGTACGCCGTCTACCTCAATGTTTTTTATCGATAGCTCCACCAAAGCTACTTTATTCCAACTGAGCGTATTCAACTCGTAATAAGGTGGCAATATTTTATCACCGTAATCCAATCGCAGTTTAAATTCATCCTTGGTAAATGAATCCCGGTTGCGGAACATGTAGGTGCGGAAATCCTTCATAAACAACTCTGTCGGAGGGAACTCATCATCATTTTCTTTGAGACTACGGAAAGCGCGTTTCAAGGCATCATGCGCTGCCGAACCAAATGTTGCCGACGGACTTTTTCCCGAAGGCACCCGTATCAGGCACTGGAAATAGAACCGCAGCGGACAATCCAAATAATTGCTTAAATGTGTAACCGACAGCGTGTAATTTTGCAGCAACTGATTAATATAATTCTTGTCGATCAGGCCCACTTTCGGCTTATCGTCCTCGCTAAACTGGGTGGCATAAAAATCCAGCATATCTTCTTCAGCTGGTTTTGGATAATCGACCCGTAAATTGGTTGTCGCTAGTATCTCCCCTACAAATTGTGACGCCTCCTGGTCTTTCCCGTTTTTATCCCTTGCTGCGTAAGAAATGCTGAGATGCTGTTTGGCACGGGTCAGGGCCACATAAAATAAGCGGCGTGATTCTTCCCGTTGGGCGATCTCGTCATCCGGTGCCTGCGTTAAAGTATCGGGCAGACTGAATCCATTGTTACGTCCCTTGCTATCCCATGTTTTTTTATCACAACCGATCAGGAACACATGCTCAAATTCAAGACCTTTTGAACCATGAGCAGTTAGGAAGTTGACACCGTTTTCTGAGTAGATCACCTGTGTTAATGGCAGCCTGATATTATTATCGCGCATCAGGTCGATGGTTTTAACCAGGTCTACGGCGTGGATATCCGGGTTTTTGCGGCTCTCATCTTTCAGAAAATCAAAGAAGTTGGTAAGCACTTGTATGTACCAGCCTTTATCCGGCTGTTTCATGATGTACCGCAGAATACCCATCTTCGATATCAGGTCCTGGAAAAGCTGCTGTAAAGTTACGCTGACCGATGCCTTTAATAGATCATCAATATAGGTCATCAGGTATTTCATCTCCTGGTTTGCAGGAGCATCAAATAATGCTTGCTGGGCAGGCATTTTTAACTCGCTGATGTATCTTCTGATGGACGATTTTGGATCGCCGTTATTCGACGTTTTGTAGTTTTGACTGGATACCGCGATACTTGCTTTTGCGATCTCGATGGGCGGGATCTCAAAAAAATCATAGTGCATGATCTCGAATAGCAGTTCATCGCCACTATAGGGCGAATCCATTTCCATAGCGAGGTAGCGCAGTATATTGATGATCTTTTCACCAAAAGGCAGAGTCAGGATATCGATCTTGCGCCGGGTATTTACGGCGATCTTTTTCGAATCGAGGTATTTCAATAACTCCTCTACCTGGCTATGGTTACGATAAATCACAGCTATTTCGCCCGGGGCAGTTCCGCCATCTATCAATTGTTTGATCTGCCGGGCAGTATGCACCATTTCCTGAGCCGGGTTTTCGTATTCCCTTATGGTGGGCTCATGCGCCAGTTCTTTAAACCGTGCTCCCGCTGCCATCAGGTTCTTATCCAGTTGCAATTGCCCTGTTAGCCTTTCGCGGTTATTGCCGATCAGTGCTTTTGAGATATCCAGAATATGCTGATTGGAGCGATAATTGTGTTTTAGTACGACCGTTTTCAGTGTATTAACATAATCGCCCGCAAAATCCAGGATGTTCTTCATGTTGGCACCCTGGAACTTGAAGATCGACTGGTCGTCATCACCTACGACAAATACGTTTGGCGTATCCCAGTAATTCAATAGCAGTTTCAACAACTCACTTTGCGAACCGCTGGTATCCTGAAACTCGTCCACCAAAATATACTGATAACGTTCCTGGTATTTACGCAGCATTTCTTCATTCTCACGAAAAGCCTTCAACACCCAGATGATCATGTCGTCATAATCATAATAGCCGCCCGTTTTCATCTTGACATCGTAACGCTGGTACTCGCTCACCGCTGCCAAAAGTTTGGCCATAACATCTTTCGCTGCATCAATATCTTTTTGTTTGGGATCGCCAACTTTGATGCCCTTTACGGCGTTGGCTCGTTTATAAATATATTCCTCACGGTTTGGCAGGTCTTCTAAATATTCAGTCACTGCCCTGCGGATCATATCCTCATCCCAGTTTTCCCGTTTCATTACGGAGAACAGGTTTTTCAGACGCGGCACATCATAATAAATATCACCGGTAAAACGCTTTAATAAATGATCATTCGGAAAATCATCCACCAGTTCCTGGAAAAGCGCTACCGAATCCAGGTCAGATAAAGGTTCCAAATTCAGTTTGCCAAAATAGTCCAGGTTTTCCTGGATCACCTCATTACAAAAAGCGTGGAACGTATAAATGTTAACCCGGTAAGCATCGGGACCAATAAACTCGAATAAGCGCTTGCGCATAGCTACCGCTCCGGCGTCGGTATAGGTTAAGCAAAGTATCTCATGGGCACTGGCATCAGTTTCCAATAAAATCTTACCGATACGCGCTGCCAGTATCTGCGTTTTACCCGTCCCCGGACCAGCAACCACCAGCACCGGGCCTTCAATCTGGTCTACAGCAGAGCGTTGTTCCGGGTTTAATCGGTCTAAAGCTTCCTGAAATTTCTCGTTATATTTATTGGGAGTAGATTGCATAAGTGAGTAAATTTAGCACAATTAACTTTAACCTTATTTCAATTTTTATACAATGACCGCAGAAGAATTTATCTCTTTACTTGAAGCTGAAAAACAAAAGGCCTATGAAGTTTTGCGGCCACAAATACATCCTGAAATTTTAAAATTTCTTGTGGGTGGGATTTTTAATGATTCGCGTAAACGATTAGTTGCTTACGCGATTATCCCGTTGGATACAACTTTCTATGAAGAATCCGGCTACCTGTTCGATTATTTTGAAAAATCAACTTTGTCGATGCGGCAGTCTGATGAAACTACAGAAAAAACAAGAATATACTTAGACGGAGGTAGTTTTACTTATAAATCGATCCAGGTTTCTATCGAAGAGGGACTATATCATCAATTACTAATCTCATTTTATGGTGACTTCGATTTTAGTGAATGGAACATAATGCGGGAGTACACATTCTTTGACACTAAAGACATAGAATCACTTTTCCAAAATATCCTATTCAAGCAAAATATCCCGATAAAAGATTTTCTCTTTAAAAGCTCAATTTTTCAGAATACAGAAGAATTCTTTGCTATGATGAACTATCCCGGCAGGGAACTTGAAGTACCAATATCCACTAACATGAAGCCATACATTGGACATTCACATTTGGTGGCAATAATCAGGAATGAACGAAAAACATCTGTTAATTATGCATATGAAACCTATATTAAAAAAGCCTTTTTTGAACCACTGTCTATTAAATTAAAAACACATTTTCCCGATAAATATAGGGATATTACAAGTTTTTGGGCTCCAGGTTGTGACATGATGTATCCTGATCATAAGCAATTTTGTTTAATGATTACTTTCGTTATTGATAAAGACGAGGTTGTCCGACTACAATGTTTTGTTTATACCCATCTAAATAATAAATTATATGAGTGGACATATTTTCCACCTAAGCCATATGAACATTATGGTGGATATTCAGAGGCTTTAGTGGATATTTTTAAATCTGTTTCTAAATGTGATCACATGGACTATATCCGGGAACCAGAATGTACTTTAGATGACAATGATTTTTGGAACAACTATGTTTTCAAAAAAGAAAACGGAAAGTACGTTTATTTGAAAGAATTGAAGTTTGACTAATCCGTCTTCGCTGCCTGCACAATATCCCTAACTTCCAAAATCCTCGTCTGATATCCGTGCAAAGTCACACCGATCATTGCCTGCCCAACCTCTGCCAAATCACATGATTTGGACGGAAAGAGTGCATGAAGTACCGGATACAACCAGCTGAGATATTTATAGATTGAAGGCACGTTTTTCGCACCTTTGGCTGCTTTCATCAATCCGGGCCTAAAGTTAAACTCTTGCTTAAAAGGTAGTTTGGCAAGATCATTCTCCGTTTTGCCTTTTACTCTCGCCCACATCTGGCTGCCTTTTTCGCTGCTGTCGGTACTAGCACCTGATACGTAGCAAAAAGACATATCCGGATTAAGGCCGCTTAAAGTTTCCGCCACATGCATCGTTAAAGTATAGGTAAGTTTATAATACTCCGGCTCCTTCTTACCAATAGACGTTACACCCAGGCAGAAATAGCAGGCGTTGTATCCTTTCAGTTGATCTGCAATTAACGAAATATCAAAAAAGTCAGCATGGATGATCTCTTTTAGTTTAGGGTGACTAAAGCCAGATGGCTTGCGGTTCACTATCAACACGGCCTCTACCTGCGGATGCGATAAGCATTCATTCAATACACCCTCACCTACCATCCCGGTAGCGCCGGTAACGATGGCCCGTATTTTATCACTCACGTTATACATACAACTATACTTTTGAGATATACCTTTTAGAAAGCGGAAATTAGAAATTGATATTATTCAGGTTTCTTCGACTTTTTTAAGGCATTTACATCACTAATATCCTGGAGACGTCCGCTTGCTGATTTATTTTTGATCAAGTCATCTAACCCTATATAATTTATCAATAAACCATCAACATCAATTATCGCTTTGGCGTGATAAGATTCTTTGAAAACAACTCCGTCAATTTCATTTAATATATCTATTCTCAACGGAGGATAGCCGATTTGTGTTATTATTCCTGCTTGCAAAAAGTCATCTTTATGCATTCCCAGTGACGACATGCCAAAATCATTTAATACCAGACACATCTTTTTAGCATTGGCATCAGAAATATCGATCCATATATCCAAATCCCCAGTATGTCTTGGCTTCCCATGAAATGCAAGTGCATAACCGCCAACAACCATATAATCAACTTTGTGCTTATTCAACAAGCTGACAAAATCCTCAAAATCTGGTTCGAGGGTCATGGGTGAAGTTTTCTTCTTACGACAGCAGTTTTATCCATTCTCTGCCCCGGTATCAGGCTTCCTGAGATAAGCTTGGTGACAGCTGCGATACGTTCATACGGCGGCCTTGAAAGCCAATATTGAATATCTTCCTGCTCTTCGTCAATTTCCTTTAACAGCGCTTTTCTTACAACCGGAACAATTTTCATATGCCTATCGATCTCTGACTCAAATATACTAAAAGTCTATTTCAATATCACTCCTGTTCCATACGGAAAAACTGTACTTACCCGAACCGGCAATTTTCCTTTCGGGTTGATGATCCGGTTGATGACTTTCACAGCCGAGCGCTGCATTTCGTCACTCATTTGGTACCCTGCTATCAACGCGCTAGCGTTCTCTATTCCTGACAAACCTGCCATGGTGTAAGGATTGGCAAACACGCAAACCACCGAGTGCGGATGCGCAGCTACTTGCGCTATAAATATCTTCACCCCGTTGCTATAATCCAGTTTGCTGGCAGGCCGGGTTCGGGTATCATTAATGCTCACGATCACCTGGTCGTAACCACGTAGCTTATCCAGTAAAGTAAGCAGATCATCTGCCGGCGTCGCCTTGCCTACAATAAACGTATCATTATTCAGGTACCATTGGGCCATTTCATTCTGAAACAAGGTAGGCTGGGAAACGCCAATGCTTACAATGGCTGTTTTTGCTATCGGATTTAACTGTACTGTTGATGCGTCACCTTTTAATAAACTAACCGATGCATCAGTTAATTGCTGAACCAGTGCTTTGGCACTTTCCCGATTCAGGTCTTCAATCAAATTTTCAGGTGATGCCTCGCGATAATGATTCAGTCCGGCCCAATATTTAGCAGTGAGTACTTTTTTCACTTTGGCTTCAAACTCCTGTTTGGTTATTTTTTTCTGGCGAACCGCTTTCTTTATAATGTCGATTGCTCTTTTGGAGTCTTCTGATAATTCAATAATGTCATTCCCTGCTATAAAAGCCCGTAAGTCCGCTTCACCTTCAGGGAAATACTTTACTACGGCTTTCATTTCCATCGCGTCTGACACTACTAATCCTTTAAATCCAAGTGAGTCTTTTAATGCTCCGGTTACTATAGGGCGAGATAAAGTAGAGGGCAAATTTTTTGTTGTATCCAATGCCGGGATATCCATATGAGCGATCATTACCCCGCTTATGCCCGCTTTTATTGCCTGGCGGAAAGGGTATTCTTCCAGTGTATCCAGTCGTTCCCGGGTGAAGGGCAACAAAGGCAAATCAAGATGCGAATCTACGTTAGTGTCACCATGGCCGGGAAAATGTTTTGCTGTAGTGAGCAAGCCAACATCCTGCATACCCTTCATATAGGCAATGCCTTTGGCAGCAACATTGTATTTATTATCTCCGAACGAGCGGTAATTGATCACTGGATTGTTGGGATTATTATTCACATCCATATCAGGCGCAAGATTGATTTGCATACCCAATCGTTTAAAATCATAAGCTATAAACTGACCCATTTTGTAAATGAGGGTATTATCCTGTATGGCACCCAAAGTCATTTGATACGGATAGGATATTGTCGAATCCAGTCGCATACCTACACCCCATTCCCCATCCATTGCGACAAGCAACGGCACTTTGGCCAATTTTTGATAGGTATTAATCAAATTCAACTGTCTGACCGGCCCGCCCTGGAAAAATACCAGTCCGCCTATTTGCTGATCTTTGATCACACCGCCTACAGAATCTTCATAGGCCTGCCCCCGGTTAGTATGCGCTCTCACAAAGAACAATTGCGCTACACGCTGTTTCTTGCTGAGCTTTTTATAAACTGAATCCACCCAATGATTTTGACGGTTCAACAGGCTGATATAACTGGTTTTTTGCTGCGCGAAGGCTGAAAAGTAGCTCACCAGCAATACACACAGAAAGCAAAGTTTTAATGCTTTTTTCAATTGGTTCATAGCTATTTCAAATGTAGCTTCTTTAGCCACAATTAAACTCTAATTAAAAAAATTTCCGCAAACAACTAAACCTATCCCATTTGTTTCACTCTAAAAAGTCAACAAACTATAAATACTTACTCTAATGAAACACATTTTTATTTTAGCTATATGCCTGCTGGTAGCAGGATCTGTAAGCGCTCAAACTTATTATTATGGCCCGCGTCGTATTCATCATCGCCCGGTGCAGCGCCAGCAAGATGATTTTAACCGTCCAAGTGTTGGCATTGAAGGTGGCGTTAGCCTGGCCAATACAGTATCTTCGTATAATACAGGTTACAGCACAAGCGGTATAGTAGGTTTCAATGCCGGCCTGGTTGCCAATGTTCCAATTGCATATCCATTTTCTTTTGAACCAGAAGTACTGTTTTCGCAAAAAGGATACCAGGCCTATACTACTGATGGTACTTTAACTCAGCGCAATAATTACATCGATATTCCTTTGCTGGCCAAATTCCGTATTGTACGTGGTTTTAATTTCCTGGTGGGGCCTCAAATCAACATTCCTTTAACCAGTACCACGACTTTTGACAATGGCTTTACTACAAGCCGCGAAAGTTATTACGACGATGCCACCAACAAAAGCTATATATCAGGTGCATTTGGTATAAGTATCGATCTTAACCAGAACGTCGACATACATGCCCGTTACCTGATTGATCTTTCATCAAATACCTACGATCAAAACTCACCGATCCCTGATTATCGTAACCAGGTTTGGCAGTTTGGTATCGGTATTAAGTTTCAGTAAGAATCGTGGCCCTAAATAAATAAGGAATGCCGCTTGGTTAAGCGGCATTCCTTATTTATTTACTGTTCGGTGTTCGCTGAAATCGATTGATATAAATGATTTCAAAAAATAACCCTGGCATCTTCAGAAAGACGGCAGACTACGAACTTGCGGGTTCCGATCTGCTTCAATAACCATAATTCCAAATATCTCCGGAGCGCATAGTTACCTGAGGGCTTTGATTTTTCTTACCCTTAAAACAATCGCTATAAGGTTTCAGTATTAATCATGTATTAGGGGTCAGAAATAATTTAATCAAACCATTATAAGAGCTATCCCATGAAAAGTGTTGAACATCTTGATTGCCCGCGCAAGCTAATTGAATGCGCGCAGTTTGATCTTCTATTAAAGTCAATATTTTTTCCGCCATTTGTTCCGGATTCGCAGGCTCAACTAATAATGAATTCCTTCCGTCAGTCATAAAATCGAGGTGGCCTTCTATATTGGTACATACGCAGGCACAACCGCAAGCCATAGCCTCCATGGGCGGTAACCCCCACCCCTCGTGAATACTGGGCGAAATAAAAATGGCCGAATTATTATAAATGGTCCTAAGGTTGTCAGGTAGATAATGATAAATAAAACTTTCAGGGAACCGGTATTTTGGATGTTCATATACACCAAAAAAATTCACCTGGATATCAGGATATTTTTGAGCAACAATTTTTAAGGCTTCAATACCGTACACGCTCCCTTTTCTTTCTGCATCGGCATACAGCATACAGATACTTTTGGAGTTACGTTCATCAATTGCTGCTTGAACAAAGAAACTATCCGTTTCTACTGCATTAGGAATTACCTGCGGCCTGTTTCCCGAAAAAGAAGCTACCTTATCAGCCAGGTAATTGGATACCGCTATATTGACTAAGTTTAATTGATAAGATTTGTGTACAATATCTTTATGTGGGGTCATGATCGCTTCATAATCCTGTATAAGATTGAATTTCCTCCCTTTAGAAGCGCTTAGCGAGCTTACTTCAATCGCAGTTGCCCACCACGTACAGAAAATTATATCCGCATCCCTGATGTAAGCAGTAGTAACTTCCACTATTTCAAAACTCTTAATGGATCCGTCCAATGGGAACCATGAGGGGCGCCTTGATCTTTTTAACCCTAAATATTTTTGAAGAAAAACATGTTTTAGTTTGCGGATACGACGTCCCGAGTGAGTCCATGAAGTGTACATGGAATGATAAATAACCACATCATGACCATTCCGGATCAATTGATTGGCGTATTGATACATCACTTTAAGTCCACCGCCCGGACTCTGGTTCAGAAAAGGCAGCACTATATTTATTTTTAACTTCCTCTCCATAAAAATCGAATAGCCTAGGCGCTAAACTGTTGCATATCAATCAGCCGTTTATATAAACCATCTTGCTTGATCAGTTCGGCATGCGTGCCTTGCTCCACTATACAACCGGCCTCAAGCACTATAATAATATCAGCATTCTGGATGGTACTTAAACGGTGTGCGATCACAAGCGAGGTACGGTTCTTCATCAGGTTGTTTAGCGCATCCTGTACTAATTTTTCAGACTCTGTATCCAAAGCCGAGGTTGCCTCGTCCAGCAGCATAATGGGCGGATTGGCCAATACAGCCCTGGCGATACAAATACGCTGTCGTTGACCACCGGAAAGCTTTGTCCCCCGGTCGCCAATATTGGTATTGTATCCGTTTTCAGTTTCCATAATAAAACTATGTGCGTTAGCTATGCGTGCAGCAGCCTCTACCTGTTCCATTGTGACGCCAGTTTTCCCAAACGCAATGTTGTTGAAAATGCTATCATTAAACAAAATAGACTCCTGGTTCACAATGCCCATTAACGACCGCAAGGAATTCATAGTAACGGATTGAATATTATGGTCATCGATCAGTATTTCGCCTGATTGTGGCTCAATAAACCGCGGGATCAGATCCATTAACGTTGACTTGCCACCACCTGAGGGGCCAACCAAAGCCACCGTTTTTCCCTTTGGAACTTTGAGGTTAATACCTTTCAATACTTCTCTGCCAGGGTACGAAAAGGTTACATTATTAAAATGCACACCCTCGTTAAATTCCTTTATTTCAATAGCATTGGGTGAATCAATAATGGCTGGTTTCTCGTCAATTAACGCCAGAACCCGCTCGCCGGCAGCTAAGCCAGAGTGAATATTGCTAAATGAGTCGGTTATTGCCTTTGCAGGACGCATAAGCTGTGAAAAGATAGCGATGTATGCGATAAATTGTCCCGGATCAAGGTCAGACCGCTTATTGAGTATCAAATATCCGCCATACAACACGATAAAGGAAATCATGGTAACCGCAAGCGTTTCCGACACCGGGGATGCCGATTGCTGCCGTTTGGCCATGGATCGTAATATTTTTGAATAGCGCTTGTTCTCAGCGTTAAAACGTTCTTTAATAAATTCGGTCGCATTAAATGCCTTTATAATCTTGACCCCCTGTAATGATTCATCAAGGTAACTGATCATATTACCGTAAGATTGTTGAGCGGACGCAGCCTGGGCCTTTAAACGTTTAACTATCTTCGAAATAACGAATGCAGATATCGGTACAACCAGCAATGAAAACAAGGTCAGTTTCACGGAGTACACAAAAAGTAACACCAGGAATACGATCAGCTGCATAGGTTCCTTAAAAATCACCTGCAGGGTAGCGGTGACAGAAAATTGAACTACCTGCACATCCGAGGCAATCTTTGAAATAATATCTCCTTTGCGTTCATTATTAAAATAGCCAAGTTGCAGGTCCATTACATTATTAAAAACGCTTTTACGCAAGTTTAACAATGTATGTACACGCAGGTTTTCCATGGTTCGGGCAGAAAGGTACCGGAACAAGTTTCCTAAAAATATTGTCACAATAATAGTAGCACATATAAATTGAAGGGCTCCCCATGTGCCATAATGCTTTACAAAATATTGCATATAGTATTTGAACCATCCTGTCAAGTCTAAAAAACCTGGTTGCTTCATATTGGAGATTACTGAAGCTGTACCATTATTATTTGCAAACAGGGTATTCAGAAGCGGGGTTAACAATGCAAATACGGTAGAGCTAAATATTACATAAAGCAGTGTACATAGTATATAAGGTATTGCAAATTTTTCAATTGGTTTGGCAAACGATAGCAGCCTGAAATAAGTCTTCATTTGAAAGACAAAATTAATTTTAATTATTTATTTTAATTGAATTAGAACAAGGGCATGTCCTTTTAATCACCTGACCCCACTTTTCTGGCGTTCTTCATGGCAAAATTTAACTTTGATAAGCCACGTCTTGGTTTTGATTCAGAAAATAGGATATCATAGTTTTTATAAATTATTTTTACCATTGGAATCGAATAAGGGTACTTTAAGCGCAACTGAAATGCGTTTTTTAAACTGGATATAAATTTCTTGTCCTCGCTTTTTAATTCGCTATAACTTTCAAAAGCAGTCAACTGATCTATATTACCCTTTACCAGCACATATTTCAGTTTCTCTTTGCCGTTCTTTAGTATTTTCTGAATAACTGAACCCGAATGTTTACGATATTTTGTAAGTACCTCGTCGATGTAAGCAATTTTATGATGATAAAAGGCAATGAACGCCATCCACCAGTCATAAAACCCTTTTTCCGGGAACGGTAAAAATTTACCGAGAAACTCCCTTGTGAAAAGCATGGCATGACCAGCAGCGTAGTTAGTAAAAAGTATTATTCTGTAGTCCTTGTCTTCTATGGAAAAGTTATTTAACAGATTATGGGCTGTTTTACCATCCTCATCTATGAACTGAGAATTAGAAAATACCAGCCAGTTATCTTTAATATTCTCAAACAATACCTCTATCTTATTCAACTCCCATATATCGTCCTGATCACTTATGGATATATAATCCCCAGTAGTTAAGCTAATCGCGCGTCCAAAGTTTTTATTATAGCCCAGGTTATGTTCGTTTTTATAAAATTTTATACGACTATCTGCCTGAGCATATCGTTCAACAATTGATTCTGTTGAATCCGTAGAGCAATCGTCAACTATTATAATCTCCAGGTTTTTATAGGTTTGCGCGACAATACTATCTAGCTGTTTAACAAGATATTTTTCACCATTATAAGTACAAAGGGCGATAGAAATTAGCGGTTGTTGCATTTTGTAGGTTATAAGTACTGGTCAAGACCAATTTTGCTAAATTTCTTTTTATTAACGATAGCATCCTGCAGAATATCATCATTTCTGTCTAAACCCGATCTTGATTTTTCCGGATGGTAAATATGAAAAACCACACCGCCAAATTTAATAATACGTTTACTTATGCCGCTATTCATCAATCGTACTGCTACTTCATTATCCTCCCGACCCCATCCGGAAAACTCTTCGTTATACCCGTTTACTTTTAGTAAGTCCTCCCGCCAAAATGCCATATTGCAACCTCTCATGTAGAGCATATCATTTATCCTATAACGTTCCGCCAAATAATTGCTCATAAAGCGCAACCTGATCCCATTGGTTTTGTTCCGGACATCCTTGTCGAAAATATTTACTATCGGTTTCTCCGAACGCAAAAGTCGTTGCGAATAATCCAGATCGACCATTACTCTGCTACCGCTTGCAAATGAGCCTTTTTTACTAAATGCTATGTGATCAGCAACAAACATGGGATGTAATATCAAATCGCCGTCTATCTGTATTATATAATCACCAGACGATGCTGCTATGCCTTTGTTTCTAATCTTTGCCAACTGAAACCCTTCATCAGGCTGCCAGACGTGTTTTATTGGCACCGGAAAATCAGCCTGAAATTTTTCTACAAGCTGACGTGTATTATCTTTTGATCCATCATCGGCTATAATAACCTCATCAGGAAGTACTTTTAAAGCCTTAACACTGAGCAGGCAAAGGTTAAGCGCCTCTGGCCAGTTATATGTTGATATATTGAGGGAAGTGGTTATTTTTTTGTTTTGCATTAAATACCTGATTGTTGATATCCGTTTTTGCAAAATTGCACTTTTTCTATCTTAATTCTGTCAACCAGTGCCCGCTGCCATGGCTCGTCTTTTTTACTTAATATTGGGTGATACAGGTGATATTGCACGGCACAAAGTTTAATAATTTTCTTTATGACGCCTGAATTTATAAACCTTGCAGCCAACTCCTCATCCTCATGACCCCAGCCTGAAATATCGTTATTATAACCGTTTACTTTAACAAAGTCGGTTTTCCAAAATGAAAGGTTACTTCCGCGAACGCTATTGGATGACCACACTTTTCTTGAACCGATCGCTCTGAGCGCAAACAGGCGTAATGCGTTATTCCGATTCTGTACGCCACTTGAAAAAGGAGAAAGATCAATATTTTTTGACTGAAAAACTCCCTTGGTATTATCTTCCGTAAGCAGAGCCCTTGTACCCCTTAAAAATGTTGCCGGTTCAGCAGAAGCTAAATGGTCGCGGATAAAATGTTTTTCCAATATAACGTCGCCGTCTACCTGTATGATATAATTGCCGGAGCTTTTATGGATGGCTTTATTTAAAATAATTGTTTTCCTGAAGCCATTATCCTTGTGCCAAACGTGGATCAGGGGCACCGGAAACGCTGACCTAAGCTCATCAATCAAATGCCTTGTATCATTTCCAGAACCGTCATCTGCCACTATCACCTCATCCGGGAGACAAGCCTGGGCCGAAACGCTTTTTAAAACCAGTTCGAGTGCTGCCGGCCAATTATAGGTTGAGATTATTAAAGAACATTTTATTCCCGACATTATTCAGCGTTGCATTTGAAAATGCAAAAGTAAGAATAACTTATCTAGTAATTTCTTTCGTATACTTTTCTATCAAACTAATCGAAAGTTATCCACATTTAACTAATACTTTTATTTTTATTTCTTTTAAAATAAAAAAACTACGCCATATATTTACGCAAACAAATTATTTACTTTTTACTTAAACTTTTATTTATGAAATTCAAATCTAAACAGGCCATTGCTATGGCTCTTTCTGTTGTCCTGCTTGCAGGTTGTACCAAAGATTCAAAAAAATCAGATTCACCTGCTGCTGCAATCAGCACATCTAACATGAAGGATGCGTTGCTTGTTTCTGCAAACCAGGTAAATTGCGGCAATGGTACGCTCCCTGCTCCATCGGGGGGAACTCTTTCCTATGGGCCTGGAACCATTTTAGCTGTTAATCAGCCTGCTGGGGAGGCACCCATACCATCAAGTATCGTCTTTGGCCCAGTAGTTGGCGGAGGCATTTATCCTAATTATCAAAAATATATACTTACGTTACAAGGCGATGGTAACTTAGTTTTGTATTTAAATGTTCCCTTTGGTCACCCTACAACTTCTTTGTGGGATTCGAGAACTGCAACCGGAGGTGCTAATACGAACATAAATAATTACCTAATCCTGCAAGGCGATGGTAATCTTGTATTAAAAGATAGGCTGACCACCGGAGGATTAGCGCAATATTGGGCAGCACAAGATGTTCTGGCTTGTTCTCCTGCGCCTACACCCCGTTTATACTTTCAATCTGATGGTAATATAGTTGAAGAGTTTCCAGCTACTAATGGAAAATATGGTTTCTTAGGAAATACTGGTACAGGCGGTGGTGGTAATAAAAGTAACCACCCTGGCTCTTTCTAAGCGAGTTATAAACTGGAACAAAAACCGCGTGATCTCCTCACGCGGTTTTTTTGTTGTTAATATTTTCATTCATTTGTATAAACTATCCGGGATACGCTAATGCATCAAGCACCACTACCACTTCATGCCGGCAATTTCAAGTCGGTTGCCCGGGCATTGACTGTTGTGGAGAATGACCTTGCCGGGGCTGACCAGCTTCTTAAAAACCTGGCATTTTCCAAAAACATACCTCTTATAGGTATAACCGGCCCGCCGGGAGCAGGCAAAAGTACATTGGTCAATGCCCTGATTACCAAACTTGCCAATCAGGATAAAAAAATAGCTGTATTGGCAATTGATCCAACTTCGCCATTTAATCTCGGTTCATTGTTAGGTGATAGGATACGTATGGCATCGCATTTTAACCACCCCAATGTATTCATCCGCTCATTAGCTACGCGGGGGTCATTAGGCGGATTGTCTGCGAAGACCATTGAAATGACAGACGTATTAAAGGCAGCAGGTTTTGATTACGTATTGGTGGAGACTGTCGGCGTTGGACAGTCGGAAGTGGAAATAGCTGGGTTGGCGGACGTTACTTTTGTCATGCTGATTCCTGAAAGCGGCGATGAAATACAAAGCATCAAATCGGGATTGATGGAAATAGCGGACGCTTTTATAGTTAACAAGGCAGATCGGGACGGAGCCGATATATTTGCTAA
>Ga0207704_10000049_pt1 | contig 83173 bp, 90 predicted proteins | sample KBSMisM12_FD_184308 | JGI IMG/M metagenome (GOLD analysis project Ga0207704, IMG submission 184308) | Miscanthus rhizosphere microbial communities from Kellogg Biological Station, Michigan, USA - KBS Miscanthus M1-2 (SPAdes) (version 2) | ecosystem: Host-associated > Plants > Roots >...
GATGGACATGCGGATCGACACGCTCGGCCTGCAGACCACGAAACGGTTCTGGCACCACTACAACTTCCCGCCCTTCTCGGTCGGGGAGGCGGGCTTCATGCGCGGCCCGAAGCGCCGCGACATCGGCCACGGCGCCCTCGCGGAGCGCGCCCTGGTTGCGACGATCCCCGACGAAGAGTCGTTCCCGTACGTGATCCGGGTCGTCTCCGAGACGCTCGAGTCCAACGGCTCCTCGTCGATGGGCTCGGTCTGCGCCTCCTCGATGGCGCTGCAGGCCGCGGGCGTCCCGGTCAGCGCACCGGTCGCCGGCGTCGCCATGGGCCTGATCAAAGAGGGCGACGACTACATCGTCCTCACCGACATCGCCGGCGTCGAGGACCACCTCGGCGACATGGACTTCAAGGTCGCCGGCACCGCGGACGGGATCACCGCCCTGCAGATGGACATCAAGATCACCGGCGTCACCTTCGAGATCCTCACCGACGCGCTGGAGCAGGCCAACAAGGGCCGCCAGTTCATCCTCGGCAAGATGGCCGAGGCGATCGACGGGCCGCGGGAGAAGCTCTCCGCGCACGCGCCGGCGATCGAGTCGATCAAGATCGATCCCGAGAAGATCGGGGCGGTCATCGGCAAAGGCGGCGAAACGATCCGCGCCCTCTGCGAGGAGTTCGAGGCCGAGATCGACGTCGAGGACGACGGCACCGTGCGGATCTACGCCCCGACCGGGGAACTGGTCGACGGCGCGGTCTCCCGCATCAACTCGATGACCAAGGAGGCCGAGATCGGCGATCGCTACGACTCCGCCAAAGTCGTGAAGACGACGACCTTCGGCGCCTTCGTCGAGCTGGTCAAGGGCACCGACGGCCTGCTTCACATCTCCAACGTGAAGCCGGGCGAGCGGGTCGACTCCGTCGACGACGTCCTCAAAGCCGGCGAGGAGATCGACGTCACCGTGGTCGAGGTCGACAAGGAGCGCGGCCGGATCGGCCTGCGTCTCACCGACGACCCCTCGATCGCGGGTAAATCGCCCGAGGAACTGGCTTCGGTCGGCTCCGGCGGCGACGGCGGACGGCGTAACGGCGGCGACCGAGGCGGTCGCGGCGGACGCGACCGTGGCGGCCGTGGGCGCGAACGCGAGCGCCGCGGCTAGTTGAGCGCCCAGCTCACCACCCTGGACTCGGGCGTCCGGGTCGTGACCGAGGAGGTTCCCTCGGTCCGGTCCGTGGCGCTCGGGCTCTGGGTCCGGACCGGATCCAGGAACGAGACCCCGGCGCAGGCCGGAGTCTCGCACTTCCTCGAGCACCTGCTGTTCAAGGGGACCGCGCGCTACTCGGCGATCGAGATCTCCGAGCGCTTCGACGGCCTCGGGGCTTCGGTCAACGCCGCCACCGGCAAGGAGACCACGCACCTGCACGCGCGCTTCCTCGACGAGCACACCGAGGAGGTCTTCGACCTGCTCGCCGAGATGCTGCTGGCACCGACCTATCCGGACATCGACTCCGAGCGCCAGGTCGTGATCGAGGAGATCGCGATGTACGACGACGAGCCGCAGGACCGGGTTCACGACGTTCTCGCCGAGGCCGTCTTCGGCGAGCATCCGCTCGGCCGCCGGGTCCTGGGTGAGGCCGAGGTGATCGCCTCGGTCCCTGTCCCGGACATCGAGGCCTACCGCCGCGCCCACTACACGGCACCGCAGATCGTCGTCGGCGCCGCCGGCCACCTCGACCACGAGCGGATCGTCGACCTGGCCAAGCGGCTGGTGCAGCCGCCTACTCAGGGCGACGGGCAGCTGCAGGAGACCTCGCTCGAGGGCGACTCCCGCCTCTGCTTCCTGACCAAGGAGACCGAGCAGTACCACATCTGCTTCGGCGCCCCCGGCCTCCGCCGCGACGACCAGCGGCGCTTCCCGCTCGCCGTCCTCGACGCGATCTTCGGCGGTTCCACCTCTTCCCGACTCTTCCGCGAGGTGCGCGAGAAGCGCGGGCTCGCCTACTCGGTCGGCTCCTACAACGAGCAGTTCACCGATCAGGGCATGGTTGCGACCTACGTCGGCACCCGCGAGGACAACGTCGAGGAGGCCTGTGAGATCATCGGCCGTGAGATGGCGCGCCTGCGCTCTGAGCCGGTCTCCGAAGAGGAGCTGGTGCGGGCCAAGGAGAGCGTCAAGGGCCGCCTGGTCCTTTCGTCGGAGTCGACCGCGGCGCGGATGACCCGGATCTCCCGGGCGACGCTCTTCGACCTGCCGATCGAAACCCTCGACGAGATGCTGGCCAAGGTCGACGCGATCGAGGTCGACGACCTGACCGCGCTGGCGGCGGAGCTCTACGGAGCCGACCGCCTCTCGGCCGCCTGCGTCGGCACCGACGAAGGCCGCTTCCGCAGGGCGCTGGCGCCCGTGAGCGAGGCGCTGGTAGCGGCGTGACGCGGGTCGCGGTCGCCGGGGCGGCCGGAAAAATGGGTGCGACCGTCTGCGAAGCGGTCGCAGAGGCCGACGGGCTGGAGCTGACCGGGCGGGCCGATCCGGCGCTTGGTACCGAGCTCGGCGAGGTGCTGTCCGATGCCGACGTCGTCGTCGACTTCACCGTTCCAGATACAGCGCTGGCGAACGTCAAGGCGTGCCTTGCGGCCGGGGTCCACACTGTCGTCGGCACCACCGGCTTCGATCTCGATGCCGCCCGCGCGGCGGCCGAGGCGTCGCAGGCCAACTGCTTCGTCGCCCCTAACTTCGCGATCGGCGCGGTGCTGTTGATGGAGGTCTCGCAGACGATCGCCAAGCACATGCCCGAGTGCGAGATCGTCGAGCTCCACCACGACAAGAAGCTCGATGCGCCGTCGGGCACCGCCAAGCGCACCCAGGAGCTGATCGACGCCGCCGGCGGCAACGTCCACCAGCCGATCCACTCGGTCCGCCTACCGGGCCTCGTCGCCCACCAGGAGGTGATCTTCGGCGGGGTGGGGCAGACCCTCTCGCTCCGCCACGACTCGATCGACCGCCGCTCGTTCATGCCCGGCGTCGTCCTCGCCTGCCGCAAGGTCGCCGATCTTCCCGAGCGCTTCACCGTCGGGCTGGAGAAGCTGCTTTAGATGGTCCTTTCACTGGCGGGGCAACCGCAAGACGGGATACCCTGGAGGCGATGAAGGCGATCGAGGGAATCCTCACCGCGATGGCGACCCCGTTCGACGCGGACGGGAGGGTCGACCACGACGCAGCGCGGCGGCTGGCGGCGCACCTCCTCGAGCACGGCTCGCACGGCCTGGTCATCGCCGGGACCACCGGCGAGTGCCCGACCCTGACCGACGGCGAGGAGATCGAGCTGCTGCAGGCTGTCCGGGCCGAGGTGGGGGAGGAGGCGCTGCTCGTCTGCGGGACGGGCACGAACGACACCCGGCACTCCTGCGAGCTGACGAAGATGGCCGCCGACGCCGGCGCCGACGCTTCGTTGGTAGTCGTCCCCTACTACAACAAGCCCAACGAGGCCGGCATCCGCGCCCACTTCGAGACCGTCGCCGCCGCTGTTCCCGAGCTGCCGATGGTGATGTACAACATCCCTTCGCGGGTGGTCATCAACGCTCGCCCCGAGCTGCTGGGCGAGCTGGGGCGCGACGTCGAGAACATCGTCGCCGTCAAGCAGGCCAACGACGATGAGTTGGGCCCGATCGAAGGCCTGACGGTCCTCGCCGGCAACGACAACGTCCTGCTCCGCGTGCTCGAGTTCGGCGGCGGGGGCGGGATCTGCGTCGCCTCGCACATCGTCGGCGATCAGATGCGCGAGATGTGGGAGGCGGCGCAAGCGGGCGACATCGAGCGGGCGCGCGAGATCGACGCCGAGATCACCCCGGTCTATGAGGCCACCTCCGTCACCACCAACCCGATCCCGCTGAAGGCGGCCTTGGCGATGCTGGGCCTCTGTGAGGATCGACTTCGACTTCCCCTGGTATCCGCCGACGAGGAGCAGAGGGCCGCCGTCAAGGCCGGTCTCGATGCAGCCCACGTCGCGATTCCCGGTTAGAACCAACTACCAAGAGAGTGAGTAACTACTTCTAGTGCCAAGCAAACTTCGAGTGCTGCCCTTGGGCGGCCTCGGTGAGATCGGTAAGAACATGACCGTCGTCGAGTACGACGGCCGCATCGTCGTCGTCGACACGGGGCTGATGTTCCCGACCGCCGAGATGCACGGGATCGACCTCGTGCTGCCTGACTTCTCCTATCTGCGCGACCGCGCCGAGGACATCGAGGCGATCGTCCTCACCCACGGCCACGAGGACCACGTCGGCGCGCTGCCCTACGTCCTCAAAGAGATCGGCATGCCACCGATGATCTACGGGGGCCTGCTGACCGTCGGCATGGTCCGCTCCAAGCTCGACGAGCACAAGCTCGGCGAAAGCGCGCCGCTGAAAGAGCTGCCGCCGGGCGAGAAAGTGAAGATGGGGCCGTTCGGGCTCGAGCTGATCCACCTCGCCCACTCGATCCCCGACATGCGCGCCGTCCTTCTCAGCACCGAGGTCGGCTCGGTGCTGATGACCGGCGACTACAAGTTCGACCAGACCCCGGTCGACGGCCGCCCTGCGGACGTCTCGCGGCTGGCCGAGCTCGGCAAGGAAGGGCTGTTGCTGCTCTGCGGCGACTCGACCAACGCCGACCGACCGGGCGTGGCTCCGTCGGAGTCGAGCGTCGGGCCGGCGCTGCTGCAGCAGTTCTCGCGCTGCAAAGGCCGGATCATCGTCACCTCCTTCGCCTCCAACATCCACCGCGTCCAGCAGGTGATCGACGCGGCGGTCCGGCTCGACCGCAAAGTGGCGCTGGTCGGCCGTTCGATGCGCAAGAACTTCAACATCGCCTCCAACCTCAGCATTGCCAACGCGCCCGAGGGGATCTTCATCCAGCCGCGGGAGATCGAGGACTTCCCCGACGAGAAGGTCGTCGTTATCTCGACCGGCAGCCAGGGCGAGCCGCTCTCGGCGCTGCGGCGGATGGCCAACAACGACCATCGCGACGTCCAGCTGCACTCCGGCGACACCGTCGTCTTCTCGGCAACGCCGGTGCCCGGAAACGAGCGCGCGGTCAACGAGACGATCGACCGCATCTACGAGATCGGCGCCACGGTTATCACCGCCAAAGACGCGCCGATCCACGCCTCCGGCCACGGCTGGCAGGAGGAGATCAAGCTGATGCTGAACCTGACCAAACCGCGCTACGTGATGCCGGTGCACGGCGACTATAAGCGGCTGCGCCTGCACTCCGAACTCGCCGAATCGGTCGGGATCGAGAGCGATCGCATCTTCCAGGGGCGCAACGGCCTGCCGCTGGAGCTCGACGGGGAGGGGGCCGGCTTCGGTGAGGACATCCACGCCGGCGTCATCTACGTCGACGGTGTCAACATCGGCGAGCCCGACGACGCCGCCCTGCGCGACCGCCGCGCGATCTCCGCCGACGGCATCTTCATCGTCGTCGCGACGATCTCCAACGACGACGGCAGCATCGTCGCCGACCCCGAGGTGATCTTCCGCGGCGTCGCCTTCCTCGATGAGGCCGACGCACTTGTAGAAGACCTCAAGGACCTGGTCGAAGACCAGCTCGACGACGCCGCCAAAGCGGGTCATCGCGAGAACCATCTGGTCGAGGAAGACCTGCACGAGGCAATCGGCAAGCTCGTCTGGCAGCGCCTCCGCCGCCGCCCGATGGTCCTGCCGGTGGTCATCGAGGTGTGAGGGCGCCAGCTTAAGCGCGCGAGTATTCAGCGCAGTGGGTGAAACCCCGCTGCGCTCCCTAATTGGTGGAGATGGCGCTACTGGTAGAGCCATTCCTAAGCGTCACAGGACTCCCTGTTTGGTACAAGCAGCCTTACTTATGTGGGAACAGGGAGTTCCTCTATCGGCTGATCGTCGGTAGCAAACACTTATGGAAAGGACCAGTCGATGAAAAGGCTTCTACTAGCCGGGATTCTGGCTGCTGTGATGCTCGTGCCGGCTTCTTCCGCGTCAGCTTCGCTGACCGGCGAATACGCGCGATTCTCGAAGTGCCCGTACACCAGCGCCTCTGTGGAATTCTGCATTTACGCAGAAACCACCAGCGGCTCATTCGTCCTCGGCAAAAAATCAGTTCCGTTGGTGAAACCGGTGATTCTCCAGGGTGGGCTTGAAGGGGCCGGCGGCGATTTCAACAACTCGTTCAGCCTCGTCGGCGCCACGGACGGCAACACGCTTTCCAAATCTGCTCAGCCGGTGCCGGGCGGACTGTTGGGAGTCACCGCTCCGACCTGGTGGCCGGTGATCCTGCAGAATCTGTTCAACGAAACGATCAACAACGGCTTCACGGGCGTAACCGCAACCGTGGAAATCGCCGGGCCCGCGTCAGGGGTCAAGGTCAACCTCGCCAGGGCGCTGGAACAGAATGGGGCGGCCTTCACCTTGCCGGTAAAGGTCAAGCTCGACAACCCGTTCCTCGGCGGCAGCTGCTACATCGGCTCGAACTCGAACCCGGTGAAACTGAACCTCACCACGGGTACGACGTCTCCGCCGCTTCCGAATAAACCGATTACGGGAAGCACCGGAGAACTCAGCGAACCGGCCGAAGCGATGCTTGCTCTGAAAGGCAACCGCCTGGTGGACAACTCGTTCTCCGCGCCGGGTGCTAACGGCTGTGGAGGGTTCCTGTTTTCATGGGCGGTCGATCCGTTCGTGAACTCGATCGTCGGCGTCCCATCGGCGGCCGGAACCAACACTGCGATTCTCGAAGGTACGACCTACCTCGTGAACGCGCCTTACCTGAAAACCCTCTAGCCAGCACCTCTGGTCACCGAAAAGCGCCCGGCCCTGCCGGGCGCTTTTTCTTTACCCGGAGGCACAAAAAAGCCCGCCGAGGCAATTTCTGGGGAGAAACCTCGGCGGGCTAGTGTGTCTCGTCCACGGGGAAATCTAGGCCCGGGCTCTAAAGCGCCTCTAAAGGTTTCGGCGCCTGCTTCTCACCCCCGGCGAGGGGGATGCGGGCGCGGAAGAGGGCACCGCCGGTCTTCGACTCCGCCGCTTCGACGCTGCCGCCGTGCGAGTGGGCGACGGCGCTCACGATCGCCAGGCCGAGGCCGGTGCCGGTGCCGCGGGCGGTGTCGGCGGGGCCGGTGCCGCGGACAAAGCGGTCGAAGACCTGGGTCCGCATCGCCGCCGGGATCCCGGGCCCGTCGTCGGCGACTTCGACGATGGCGCCGTTTCCTTTCTCGCAGAGACGCAGTTCGACGCAGGAGCCGCGCGGCGTATGGCGGATGGCGTTGTCGAGCAGGTTGAGGACCATCCGGTGCAGTTCGTCGCGGCTGCCCTCGACGCGCAGCGGCTTCTCGTTGTCGACGATCAGCTCCCGGTCGCCCATCAGCGGCGCCACCTCGGCGGCGGCGTCGCCGGCGATTTCGGCCAGGTCGACGCGGCGGTGGGCCGGCAGCCTGCCGGCGTCGGCGCGGGCGAGCAGCAGCAAGTCGCCGATCAGCCTGCCCATGCGTTTGGAGGAACGCAGGGCGGAGTCGACGATCTCCCGGTCTTCGGCCTGATCGGCGCCGCCCAGCGACGCCTGCAGCAGTTCGAGGTTGGCGAGGACGCTGGTCAGCGGGGTCCGCAACTCGTGCGAGGCGTCGGCGACGAACTCGCGCTGCTTCTGCATCACCCCCTCGCGTTCGGCCCGGGCGGCGTCGAGTGAGCGCAGCATCTGCTCCAGCGTCCGCGCCAGTTCGCCGACCTCGTCGTCGTTGGCCGGCTCCGGCATCCGCTCGGAAGGGTCGCGGGTGGTGGCGATCTTCCGCGCCGTTTCGGTCAGCGAAGAGATCGGCCGCATCGCTCGACCGGCGATCGCGACGCCGGCCAGGGCCGCGAGCAGGGTCCCGCCGAGGATGCCGGCTGCGATCAGCAGCCAGACGCGGTCGATCGTGTCCTCGACATGGGAGGTGGCACGGCCGTATTGGACGATGCCCGTGATTTCTCCGGTTTGCTTGGAGACGATCCGCTCCGTGGCGACGCGCATCCCGTTCACTTCCCTCGCCCCGGGCAGGGCCGGTCCCAAGCTCCTGGGAGGCTGGGTGGATTCGATCAGGTTCCCGTTGACTTCGTAGACCCGGGCGGAGGCGTCGTTGAGACGGACGAAGGACTTCAGCTGCGGTCCGGCTTCAAGCTTGGGAGGTTCGAAAGGGGAGTAGGTGATCTGCAGTTCGCTGGCGAGGACCCGGGCGGCGCTGCGGACTTCGTTGTTGAAGTCGTTGCGGATCCGCTGGGTTGCGATCTGGCCGATTGCGCCGCCGAAGAGAAGGAGGATCAATAGGGTCAGCCCGGCTGAAACCGTCGCCAGCCGCCAGCGGACGGGCCAGGAGCGAGGGCGCAGGAAGCGCCGGCCGAAGCGGCTGAGCCCGTTCGCGGCCCCGCCGACCCGCTTAAGCCTTGAGGACGTAGCCGGCACCGCGTTTGGTGTGCAGCAGGCGCGACTCGCCGCCCGCCTCGAGCTTGCGCCGCAGGTTGGAGATGAAGACGTCGATCGTGTTCGTCGCCGCCATCGGGTCGTAGCCCCAGACCTCGTCGAGCAGGCGCTCGCGGGAGACGACGAGGCGCTCGTTGCGCATCAGGAACTCGAGCAGCTCGAACTCGCGGTTGGTCAGCTCGATCTCGCGCTTGCCGCGGTGGACCTCGCGGGTGTCGGGGTTGAGGACGAGGTCGCCGACCTCCATCGAGGCGGCCCCACGCGGCGGCCGGCGGCGTAGGAGCGCCCGGATCCGGGCCAGCAGCTCTTTGCGCTCGAACGGCTTCACCAGGTAGTCGTCAGCGCCGCTGTCGAGGCCGGTCACCCTGTCCTCGGTCTCGGCGCGGGCGGTCAGCATCAGGATCGGCACGTCGCCGTCGCTGCGCAGGCGCCGGCAGACCTCGATCCCGTCGAGGCCCGGCAGGCCGAGGTCGAGGACGACCAGGTCGGGGACGAAGCCGGCGGCGACGTCGAGCGCCTCGGTCCCGTCGGCGGAGGTACGGACCTCGTAGCCCTCGTTGCGGAGCGAGCGGCGCAGGACGTCGGCGATGTCGACGTCGTCCTCGACGACGAGGACGCGGCCACCTACCTGTTCGACTTCGGAGAGCACAAAGCGATGGTAGCGGCGGAAATCGCCGCTCCTCCCGACTTTTAGGGCAGATTTAGCAGCGCGCAGGGCTGGAGGTGTCGGCGTCGAACGGGGAAGCATGTTCGTGCGTAAGAAGCGGGGCGGACCGGCCCGCAAAGGCAAAGCTGCGTCAAAACGGAAATCGAAAGGCAGGGCGGCGGCGAAAGCGGGCGGCCTGCGCCTTCCTACCGGACTGGAGCAGCGCCACCTCGACCTGATCGCCCTCTTCCTCGTCGCCTTCGGCGTCTACCTCGTCTTCGTCCTCTTCTTCGGCTGGGAAGGCGGCAAGGTCGGCTACGGCGTCGAAACCGGGCTCGTCTACCTCTTCGGGACGATCGGCGCCCGCATCTTCACGGTGCTGTTGCTGATGACGGGCGGGATGCTCCTCACCGGCACCTCGGTCTCCGCCCTCGCCCGGGGGATCGGCCGCGGCCTGCGGGCGCTCTTCCGCGGCGTCTTCGCCGGTGGCGACGCCGCCGCGCGCACCGTCGTCAGGACCCACGCCGACTGGCGCGAGCACCGTGAAGCCAGAGCCGAGGCGGCGACCCTCGCCGGCGCCACCGACGTGATGAGCGCCTACCCGGAGGAGGACGACGACTTCGAACCGACCGTCGCCCTCGCCGAGGAGGACGATTTCGACTCGCAGATCTTCGATGCCCAGGGGGAGGCCGAAACCGAGACCCAGGTGCTCCCGGCCGAGGACGACGCCGAGGAGCCGCCGCCCAAACTCGAGCTGCAGAACTATGACTCCGCCGACGCGGTCGCGGTGGTCGACGAGGGCGACCGCACCCAGGCCGGCCTCACCCCGATGGGCAGCAAGCGCGGGGTGACGATGTCGGAAGAGATCGACTATCGCCCGCCGCCGGCGAAACTCTTGGAGCGCGGCAAAGGCGACAAAGGCCCCGATCCGCGCGACCACGAAGCGGTCGGCCGCAAGCTGGTCGAGACGCTCGGCCACTTCGGCGTCGAGGCGAAGATCGTCGGCATCGTCAGCGGCCCGCACGTCTCCCGCTTCGAGCTGCGCCTGGCTCCGGGGACCAAAGTCAAGAAAGTCACCGAGCTCGCCAACGACATCGCCTATGCGCTGGCCTCGACCGACATCCGCATCCTCGCGCCGATCCCCGGCAAGCAGGCGGTCGGGGTCGAGGTCCCCAACCGCACCCGCAAGATGGTCCGCCTCGGCGACATCTATGCCGGCCGCCCGGAGAAGACCTCGCCGCTGGTCGCCTGGCTCGGCAAGGGGATCGACGGCAACCCGGTCTGGACCGACCTCGCGAAGATGCCGCACGTCCTCGTCGCCGGCACCACCGGTTCGGGCAAGAGCGGCTGCGTCAACGCGATCCTCTCCTCGATCCTGATGCAGGCCTCGCCCAACGAAGTCCGCCTGGTCCTGGTCGACCCGAAGCAGGTCGAGCTCAACCATTACGAGAACGTCCCGCACCTGCTGACGCCGGTGGTGACCTCGCCGCGACTGGCCGCCAACGTCCTCTCCAACCTGATCGGGGAGATGGAGAGCCGCTACGGGATCATGAGCGAGGCCCGCGCCCGCAACCTCGAGGAACTGAACCGGATCCGCCGCAAGAAGGGGATCGCGCCGCTGCCGCACATCCTCTGCGTGATCGACGAGCTCGCGGACCTGATGATGGTTGCCCCGGCCGAAGTCGAGGACTCGATCATCCGCCTGGCGCAGAAGTCGCGGGCCACCGGCATCCACCTGGTGCTGGCGACCCAGCGCCCCTCGACCGACATCATCACCGGCACGATCAAGGTCAACATCCCCTCGCGGATCGCTTTCGCCGTCTCCTCGCAGACCGACTCGCGGGTGATCCTCGACCAGGGCGGGGCGGAGACCCTGCTCGGACAGGGCGACATGCTCTTCCGCGGTGCCGGCACCTCGAAACTCTCCCGCGTCCAGGGCGCCTTCGTGACCGAGGACGAGATCGCCCGCATCACCACCCACTGGGCGAAGCAGGGCGAACCGGAATTCGAAGACGAGCTGCTGGAGACGCCGCAGGAGGCAGAGAGCGAGGATCGCGACGACGAGTTCGATCCCGACAGCGACGACCTGCTCGACGAGGCGACGCGACTGGTCGTGCAGACCGAGACGGCCTCGGTCTCGATGATCCAGCGGCGGTTGCGGGTCGGCTACACCCGCGCCGGCCGGTTGATCGACATGCTCGAGCGCCGCGGCGTCATCTCCGGCTACGAGGGCTCGAAACCGCGCCAGGTGCTGATCACCCAGGCCGATCTGCCGCGGGTCCTCGGCAGCGGCGAGGTCGAGCCGGCGACGGTCGCGGTCGACGCCGATCCCGACGCTTAGCCCCGGAGACTTTGCGTTGCGGCTCAAATAGCCGCAAAATGGGGATATGGACGCCGGCGTCGGAAGCAAGCTTCACGAGGCCCGTACCCGCAAGAAGCTGGGCCTGCAGGAGATCGAGGAAGCGACCAAGATCCGCGGCCGCTACCTGCAGGCGATCGAGAACGAAGAATGGGACCATTTGCCCGAGGACACCTACGCCCGGGCCTTCATCCGCACCTACGGCCGTTTCCTCGGGCTGGACGGCGATCGACTGGCCGAGGAACACCGCCGCAGCCGCGGTTCGGCGCGGCCGGGGGAGCGGCTGCCACGGGTCGATCCGCGTCCGCGGCCGGCAGCCAGGGAGCGCCGCCGCGGGCGGGGCCGGATCTCGCCGCGCGTGCTGGCTGCCGCGGTCACCGCCTTGGTCGTCGCGGCGCTGCTGGCCGTCGGCCTGGCGACGGGGGGCTCCGACGACAGCAACAAGGGGGCGGGGCAGAAGACGCATCCGCAGCCTCACGTCGGCCAGGCCGTCCCGGTTCGGTAGCTTCAGCGCGATGCCGTTCCTCTCTCCGTCTGAAGGGCTCTCTCGCGCGTGATCCGCACCGGCATCGTCGTCACCGGGACCGAGGTCCTGACCGGGCGCATCTCCGATGCCAACGGCCCCTGGGTATCCGAGCGCCTGGCCGAGCAGGGGGTGGAGGTGGCGCACATCCTCGTCGTCGCCGACCGCCCCGACGACCTCGAGGCTGCCCTGCGCTTCATGGCGGCAGAGAGGATGGACCTGATCGTCACCAGCGGCGGCCTCGGACCCACCGCCGACGACCTCACCGCCGAGGTCGTCGCCCGCTTCGCCGGGCGGGAGATGGTCCTCGACGAGGAGATGGAGGCGAAGATCGCCGAGATCCTCAGCGGCTTCGCCCGCCGCTTCCGGCTCGACGAGGCGGCCATGCAGGAGGCGAACCGCAAGCAGGCAATGGTCCCGGAGGGGGCGGTGCCGCTCGATCCGGTGGGGACCGCACCGGGACTGGTGGTACCCGCAGGCGAGCGGGTCGTGATCGTCCTGCCGGGCCCGCCGCGGGAGCTGCAGCCGATGTGGGAGGCCGCGGTAAAGACCGAGCCGGTGCGGGAGATCTTCGCCCGGGCGACGCCGCTGCGCGCCTACACGATGCGGATGTTCGGCGTGCCGGAGTCGGAAATCGCCAAGAGCCTGCGGGAGATGGAAGCCGAGGGGATGCCGCTCGACCAGGTGGAGATCACGACCTGCCTGCGCAAAGGTGAGATCGAGATCGACGTCCGCTATCGCGACCAGGCGACGGGAGTGGCGGAGTCGGTGCGGGACGAACTGGTGCGCCGCCACCCCCGCGAGACCTTCAGCGTCGACGGTGAGACGATCGACGCGCAGGTGGCGACGCTGCTGCTCGGTAAGCGGCTGGCCCTTGCGGAGTCCTGCAGCGGCGGCCTCCTGGCGGCGCGGATCACCGACCTGGCCGGGGCCTCGGACTATTTCGCGGGCGGCGTCGTCGCCTACTCGAACGAGGCGAAGGCGGAGCTGCTGGGGGTCGACCCGGGGCTGATCGAGACGAAAGGGGCGGTCTCGCCGGAGGTCGCCGAGGCGATGGCGATCGGCGCCCTGGAGCGCTTCGACGCCGGCGTCGCGGTCGCGATCACCGGCATCGCCGGACCCGGCGGGGGCTCGGACGAGAAACCGGTCGGCTACGTCTGCTTCAACGCCCGCCTCGCCGACGGCACCGCGATCGCCCGCGACCCGGTGATCCCCGGCGGCCGCCTCGACATCCGCGAACGCTCCGCCCTGGTCGGGATGCACCTGCTGCGCCAGCTCCTCGGTGACGGAATCGGCGAGAAGTCGTGACGGAAAAGTTGCTCTAGGGCGTTGTTCCGTGCGCTGCGGCCCCGTAGCGTGGCGGCCGTGACCGAAGAGAGACCAAAAAGCCCGCGCGCCCGCCTGTTCGTCGCCCTCGACCTGTCGGAGGAGACCCGGGAGGGGCTCGTCGCCTGGGGCAGGGAGGCGTTGGCCGATCCGGCCCTGCGGCCTATGGCCCCGGAGTCGCTGCACGTCACCCTCGCCTTCCTCGGCTACCGGCCCGAGAGGGAGATCGAGGCGATCGCCGCAGTGGTGGGGGAGAGCGCCGCGCCGGCGCCCTGGGTGGAGCTGCGCGACCCCGAGCAGCGGCCGCCGCGGGGTCGGGCCCGCTTCTACGCACTGCCGGTGATCTCTCCCGGCGCCGAGGCACTGCAGGCCGGGCTGCAGCAGAGACTTGTCGAGGCGGGCTTCTACGAGCCCGAGAAGCGACCGTTCTGGCCGCATGTGACCGTGGCTCGGGTGCGTCCCGAGGCGCGGGGATCGAGGCGGCCGGCGGTCGCCTCCGAGCCCCCCGGACCTCTTCCCGAGGAGCTCCAGGAGCCCCGGACTTCCGTCCGGATGACGCTCTACCGTTCTGTCCTTCAGCCGAGTGGTGCGCGCTACGTGCCCTTGGCGCAAGTCGAGCTGCCTGGATGAGGCAGCAGTGAGGTGATCGAGATGGCTGAGAGAAAAGCAACTTTGAACGACGTCTCCGCAAAGGAGGCAAAAGCCAAGGACGCGGCGCTGCAGAACGCGGTCGGCGGCATCCGCAAAGAGTTCGGCGAGGGCGCCTTGATGCGCCTAGGCGACAAGGGCACGGTGAAGGTGGAGGCGATCCCCACCGGCTCCTTGGCCCTGGACCTCGCTCTCGGTATCGGCGGCGTTCCGCGCGGCCGCATCGTCGAGATCTTCGGCCCGGAGTCCTCGGGAAAGACGACGCTGGTGAACCACATCATCGCCCAGGCCCAGGCTCTGGGCGGCGTCTGCGCCTTCATCGACACCGAGCACGCGATCGACCCCGTCTACTCGCGGGCGATCGGCGTCGACACCGACGAGCTGCTCGTCTCCCAGCCCGATTACGGGGAGCAGGCGCTGCAGATCGCCGACCGCCTGATCGCCTCCGGCGCGGTCGACGTGGTGGCGATCGACTCGGTCGCGGCGCTGACGCCGAAAGCCGAGCTCGACGGCCAGATCGGCGACACCACGGTGGGGCTGCAAGCCCGGTTGATGTCGCAGGCGATGCGGAAACTGGCCGGAAACCTCAACCGCACCAACACCGTCTGCCTCTTCACCAACCAGATCCGCGAAAAGGTCGGCGTCCAGTTCGGCTCGCCGGAGACCCAGCCGGGCGGCCGGGCGCTGAAGTTCTACTCCTCGCAGCGACTCGACATCCGCCGGATCGAGACCCTGAAGGAAGGGACCGAGGCGGTCGGCAACCGGGTGCGGGTCAAAGTCGTCAAGAACAAGGTCGCCTCGCCCTTCCGTCAGGCAGAGTTCGACATCGAGTACGGGGTCGGAATCTCCCGCGAGGGCGGGCTGCTCGACTTCGGGATGGAGCAGGACCTGGTCCAGAAATCCGGCTCCTTCTTCTCCTACGGCGAGACCCGGCTCGGCCAGGGACGCAACAACGCCAAACAGTTCCTGGTCGACAACCCGGAGCTGGCCCTGGAGCTCGAAACCAAGATCAGGACCGGGCTCGGGATCGACGGCGAGACCGCTCCGGCGCCCGTGGCTGAGGAGGCTGCACCGGCGGCCGAGGTGAGGGCGGCTTAGTCGCCTTCGCCACACGGCGAGCGGGGTACCTACCTCTATAGGATGGCCGCCGCCCGATGAGTACCAACGAGAAGATCTTCTACGCCTGCGGCATCGTCCTTGCCGTCTCGGCCCTTGCCGTCAGCTTCGCCGGCCTGAAAATGAGGGGTTTTCCCGGCAAAGCGCTGCCGGCGGTGATTCTCTGGTTCGCCGTCTTCGTCCTCGCCGCGACGACCTTCGCGGTCAAGTACTCGGCCGAAGAGCACGAAGCCAAGGCCGCCGAGTATGCGAAGTTCAACGAAGAGATCGAAAAAGGCGAGACCTCGGGCCCCTACGAAAACGAAGGCGGCGCCCTCGGCGGCGAAACCGAGGAAAACGAAGAACAGGCCGAAAAAGAAGCCGAAGGCCGCGAAGGTCAAGAAGAACCGGTCGGGCCGACCGAAAACGAAACCGGCAAAAAACCGTCGAATCAAGGCGGCGAAACCTCCGGCAACAAAGAACCTGCAGGCGGCGCCGGCGCCGGTACCACGCTCGACGTCGAAGCAAGCGCCACCGCCCTCGCCTACGACACGACGGAACTCACGGCCAAAGCCGGCCAGGTTACGATCGACTTCAAGAACCCCTCGCCGATCCCCCACAACGTGGTGATCGAAGAAAACGGGAAAGAACTGGCCGGATTCGAACCGATCGCCGAAGGCGAAGAATCCGAGAGCGCCGAACTAAAGCCCGGCACCTACACCTTCTACTGCTCGGTCCCGGGGCACCGCCAAGCGGGCATGGAAGGAACGCTTACCGTCGAATAGACCGGCGCATATCGGCGTCCTCAGTCGCTTGCGTGCAGAGCACGCAGCGCTCCCTGCGTCCTTGATCTGCTTGGTCTATCCGCCGCTAAGCTGATTTCGATGCCGAAGAAATTTCATGTGACGACGTTCGGGTGCCAGATGAACGTGCACGATTCCGAGCGGATGCGGGGAATGCTCGCCTCGCTCGGCTACGAGGAGGTTCCGAGCCGCGAGGAGGCCGACCTGATCCTCTTCAACACCTGCTCGATCCGCGAGTCGGCCGACAGTCGCTTCATCGCCCACCTCGGGCAGGCGAAGCGTCTGAAGAGCGAGAATCCCGAGCGGGTGGTGGGGGTCGGGGGCTGCTGGGCGCAGTCGGTCAAGGAGGAGGTCTTCGAGCGCTTTCCGTTCGTCGACGTCGCATTCGGGCCGGGGCAGATCCACAAGCTGGCGGAGTTCCTCAACAGCGACTCGCTGACCGCCCAGGGCTACTTCGAGTTCGAGGACTTCTCCGGCCACCTGCCGACCCGGCGCGAGCGCGAGTTCCAGGGCTGGCTGCAGATCTCGCAGGGCTGCAACTGCGTCTGCTCCTACTGCATCGTCCCCTCGACCCGCGGCCGCGAGGTCAGCCGCGACCCCGACGAGCTGGTCGCCGAGGCCGAGGCGCTGGCGGCCGATGGCGTCGTCGAGGTAACCCTGCTGGGCCAGAACGTCAACAGCTACGGACGCGATCTGCCGCGCGAGAAGCGGATCGGCTTCTCCGACCTGCTGCGCCGGGTCGACGCGATCGAGGGGATCGAGCGGATCCGCTACACCAGCCCACACCCCAAGGACATGAAGGAGGACGTGATCCTCGCCCACGCCGAGCTGCCGGCACTCTGCGAGCAGATCCACCTGCCGCTGCAGTCGGGGTCGAGCGCCGTGCTGAAGCGGATGCGGCGCACCTACAACCGCCGGCGCTACATGGACCGGGTGGCGCTGATCCGCGAGCACGTGCCCGACTGCGCGATCACCACCGACATCATCGTCGGCTTCCCCGGCGAGACCGAGGCCGACTTCGCCGAGACGCTGGAGGTGGTCGAGGAGGTCGGTTACGACGGCGCCTTCACCTTCGTCTTCTCCCCTCGCCGCGAAACCGAGGCGGCGACGATGGACGAGCAGCTGTCGCACCCGGTCAAGGTCGAGCGGATGGAACGGTTGGTCGAGGCGGTACAGCGGCGGGCGGCAGAGCAGGCACAGCGGTTCGTCGGCCGCACCCTCGACGTCCTGGTCGAAGGGACGAGCCGGACCGACGAGACGAAGCTGCGGGGACGCACGCGCCACGGCAAGGCGGTCAACTTCGACGGTGAAGCCCGACCGGGCGAGTTCGTCCCGGTCGAGATCGAGTCGGCCACCTCGCAGACGCTGAGCGGCATCTCTGCGCGGCCACTCTCGCATCTTCTTTGAACGTCCTGGCGATCTTCGGCCCCACCGGGGTCGGGAAGACGGGAGTGGCGATCGAGCTGGCCGAACTGCTGCGGGAGCGGGGGGAGAACCCGGTTGCGATCAACTGCGATGCCTTGCAGGTCTACGAGGGCCTGGAGACGCTGACGGGCGCCGCAACGCGGGAAGAGCAGGAGCGACTGGAGCATCGGCTGCTCAGCTTCGTCCCGATCACCTCCGACTTCTCGATCGGCGACTACATGCCGCTTGCCCACGCCGAGATCGATGCGGCCCTGGAGGCAGGGCGGCGGCCGATCGTGGTAGGGGGGACCGGGCTCTACCTGCGGGCGGCGCTGGCGGAGCTGTCGCTGCGGAAGGTGGCACCTGAATCGGAGGAGTCCGAGCTCTGGTCGTCACGGACCCGGCATCCGACGACGATCTTCGGGCTCGACATGGACCGGGCGCAGCTCTACGAGCGGATCGACGCCCGCACGGAGGCGATCGTCGCCGCCGGCGCCGCCGAGGAGGCTCGGAGGGCAGATGCGCTCGGCCCCGGCCGCACCGCCCGCAAGGCGCTCGGCTTCGACGAGCTCCTCGCCGGCGACCTGGAGACGATGAAGCGGCGCTCGCGCAACTACGCCCGCCGCCAGCTCACCTGGATGCGCAAGATCCCAGGGGTTTGCTATCTCGACCGCTCAGGACTCGATGATCGAGCGGTCGCCCGACTATTCCTTAAAGAAACTTGACTATTACAGAGGTCGGGGGTACGGTGGGAGTCCGCTATGGGCAAGCTTCGTGTTCCGATACTCGTCTGCCTGCTGGCAGCAGCGGTGTTTCCGGGGCGAGCTGCGGCCGGCAACCTGACGGCAGAATCGTTCCCCGTCACGCTTAAAGGCGCTTCGACCAGCGAACACGTCTTCACGATCGAAGAAGGACTCGCGGTCAAATGCAAAAAAGCGACCTACAGCGGCACGCTCTCGGAAGCGAGCTCGTCGGTTTCGCTGACCCCGACCTTCTCGGAATGCACGGCCTTCGGCTCGGCGGCGACGGTGACCACGACGGGTTGTAAATTCGTCTTCGAAATCGGGCTCGAATCCGAATCCGGATTCCCCTCGACGCTGGGGATCTCCTGCGAAGCGGGCAAAGCACTGATCATCACGTCGGGTACCTGCGAAGTGCAGATCCCGACGCAGAGCGGTCGGGAAACCGTTCAGGCGGCAAACAACGGCTCAAGCGAAGTCTCTTTCGAACTCGGAATCAGCAAAGCCACCTACACCAAAACCAAAGACGGCTTCCTCTGCCCACTGAACGGCACCGGGACCAAAGAAGACGGGTCCCTGAGCGGGAAAAGCAACTTCAGCGGTGAAACCGCCGGAATCCAGATCATCACCTATTCCATCCTGTGCAAAGACAACATCGGGAAAAAATGTGATGACAAACAGGTTTTGAAACCGAAACAGGCTTTCACGGGGTCCGCGACCGATTTTAAAATCGTTCTTCAGTACGACGATGGGACGATTGCCAAAAACGTGACGGTGAGCTGCGCCAAAGCGAGCCTGAGCGGAACGACCCTGGGCTATATAAACAATCCAGCCGCCAAACATGCCGGGCAGCAGGAAACCCCGCTGGAATCTTTCAGCACCCAAAACTGCAGCGAAGAAAAAGGCGTCGAATGCACGTCTCCGGTTGAAATTCGCAAAGTCCCCAGCACCGGCTACCTCCATGCCAATGCCAACGGCAATGGCGACTGGGAAGAAATTGAACTGAAGCTCAAAGTGAGCTGTGCGACCGCAAACGTGACGTTCACCTGCTTCTTCTCCAAGAAAATGTCCTTCAGCTTCGAAGGTGACGGAACGAACGCGAAAGCGAAATTGCCCGGCGTAGGCATCGATCCGGAAAAACCCGTGACCGGCGAAAAAAACTGCGGAAAAAACGCGGCGACCATAACCGCTACCTACACCCTCTCGATCGGCGCATTTCTGCGAAAAGGCTAGCTGCGCACGATGCTCACGACCGCGAGAGTCCCCTTGCCTGCGGTCGTCGATCTACATCGGGAGCTGACGGGAAGGCTTGTCGTCTAGGCTGCCGCCTCCGATGCGATTCGAGAAGTGGCAGGCGCTGGGCAACGATTACCTGATCCTCGAGGCCGACCAGCTTCCCTGGGAGCTGACGGCGACTCGGATCGAGTGGCTCTGCGACCAGCACTTCGGGGTCGGCGCCGACGGCGTGCTGCTGCTCTCGCGCAGCGATGACCCGGAGTTCGTCGCCGACCTGCGGATCTTCAACCCCGACGGCTCCGAGGCCGAGCTCTCCGGCAACGGCGCCCGCGAGGCGATCCTCTACCTGCGCCGCAACGGCTGGACCGAGGAGGAGGAGTTTGCGATCAGCACCGTCGCCGGGCCGATCCGGCCGACGATCACCGGCGAGCTGACGTGCTCGGTCGACATGGGCAGGGCCTCTACGACCTCGAAGGACTTTCCCTCGGGGCCCGAGGACGGCCGCGGCACGCTCGCAGCCGGCGGCCGCAGCTGGGAGTTCCAGCACGTCTCGATCGGCAACCCGCAGTGCGCGATCGTCGTCGGCTCCGAGCTCGACGAGCTCGACCTCGGTGAGATCGGCCCCGGGATCGAAGGGCACGAGCTCTTCCCGAACCGGACCAACGTCTCCTTCCTGGCGATCGACGACAGCCGCGTCCGCGCCCGGATCTTCGAGCGTGGGGTGGGGGAGACGCTCTCCTCAGGCACCGGCGCGAGCGGCGCCGCCGTCACCGCCTTCCTCCGCGGCTCCGAGAGCCCGCTGGTGGTCGAGCTCGAAGGCGGAGAGCTGCAGGTCGCGATCTCCGACGACCTCGACGTCCGCCTCGACGGCTGGGCCGAGCCGGTCTTCCGCGGCGAGCTCACCCCGGAGCTGCTGCAGGCGCTGTCCGAGCTGGACGGCAAGTAGAACGCCTCATGAGGGTAGACCGCAAGCGGTCCACCCCATCGCATAGATTGCCGCGCCCATGGGCATCGCCGACCCCTCACGCCGCCTCGAGGCCATCCCGCCGTACAAGTTCCAGGAACTCGAGCAGCAGATCGCCGAGAAGCGGGCCGCCGGGATCGACGTGATCAGCCTCGGGATCGGCGACCCGGACGAACCGACCTATCCCCATGTCGTCGAGGCGATGCAGAAGGCGGTCGCAAATGCCGACTACCACCGGTACCCGAGCAACCGCGGCCGCGACGAGTTCCGCCAAGGGCTCAGCGACTTCTACGGCCGCCGCTTCGGGGTCGAGATCGACCCGAAGACCGAGGTGATCCCGGCGATCGGCGCCAAGGAGTGCATTTACAACCTCTGCTTCGCCTTCCTCGATCCCGAGGACGTGGCGCTCGCCTCCGACCCCGGCTACCCGGTCTACACCGGCGGCCCGATCCTCGCCGGCGCCAAGGCCGAGCTGCTGCCGCTGATGCCCGAGCTCGGCTTCGCCCCGGACCTGACCGCGATCCCCGCCGACATCGCCAACCGTGCCCGGCTGATGTTCGTCAACTACCCGAACAACCCGACCGGCGCCGTCGTTCCCGAGGGCTTCTTCGACACCGTCGTCTCCTTCGCCCGCGAGTACGAGATCCTCGTCGTCCACGACAACGCCTACTCGGAGACCACCTATGACGGCTACGTGGCACCCAGTTTCCTCGCGACGCCGGGCGCCAAGGAGGTAGGGGTCGAGGTCTTCTCGCTCTCCAAGGGCTACAACATGACCGGCTGGCGCTGCGCCGCGATCCTCGGCAACGCCGAGGCGATCCAGACCTACTGGCGGCTGAAGACCAACGTCGACTCCGGCCTCTTCGAGGCGATCCAGATGGCCGGCGTCGCCGCTCTGGAGGGCCCGAGCGAGCCGCTGGAGCAGATGAACGCGGTCTACACCCGCCGCCGCGACCTCGTCGTCTCGGCCCTGCGTGAGATCGGCGTCGACGTACCCTCGCCGAAAGGCACGATCTACGTCTGGGCTCCCGTTCCCGAGGGCCACACCTCGACCTCCTTCTGCGAGCTCGTGCTCGAGGAGGCCGCCGTCGTCATCTCACCGGGCTCGATGTACGGGCCGAGCGGCGAGGGCTTCTTCCGCATCGCGCTGACCGCGCCCGACGACCGCATCGAAGAGGCCGTCGAGCGCATGCGCGAGCACCTGTCCTGAAGCGACTAGCCCCCGGCGGGAGCCAGGGCGCCTTTGCGGTGCCGCCAGTCGTTGAAGGTGGTGCTCCAGGCCGCTTCGGCGAGTTTCGCCTGGCCGGAGACCGACGGGTGGAAGTAGTCGGCGGTCGAGTTCGGGTTGCCGGGCCCGATCACCGGGACGAGGTTGAACGGCGGGATGTCGAGGCCGCCGGTGTTGGTGACGGTGGCGACGTCGGCGGTGGTGAATTTCGAGTTGAAGACCGCTTCGTCGTCCCAGCGGCAGCGCTTGAATTCAGCGCAGACTTCGGCCAGCGCGGCGTTGTAGGCCATCACCTGTTCGCGGAAGGCCTCGCGCCGCGCTTCGTCAACCGGTTCGGTCGAGAGCGGGTTGGCGAGCAGGCCCTGGCAGACGTGGAACAGTTCCCAGCGCAGCAGGGCGTTCGGGTCGGGCGGTTCGGTGAAGATCGTCCGCAGCTGGTTGATGTCGGGGATGCTCATCAGCTGGATGTAGACCTGCTTGTTCGCCGAGACCAGCACCTGCAGGGCCGAGTGGACCTGTTCGCGGAAGGTCGCGGTCGGGGTGGGGGAGGGCAAAGCGCAGGCGTCGTTGGCGCCGATCTCGATCAGGACGAAGTCGGGGTCCTGGCCGGCCGCCACTTCTGCCTGGCCCAGCAGATTCACCGCGCGGGCGCCGGAGACGGCGTCGTTGTAGGCGGTCAGCGGCTGCGGCGAGATCGCGTCGAGCCGTTCGCGGACGCTGTCGACCGCCGGGTTGGTCCCGGTCGCCCAGGAGTTCTTCGGGCAGTCGAGCCCGGGCCCGGTGGGGCAGCCGTTGCCGGTGGTGTTGTAGGCGCGGGTGATCGAGTCGCCGAGCGCGGCCATCACCCGCGGCGGCTTGGTCGCCTGTGCCGGCCCGGCCAGCAGCGCGAAGTTGATCGTCAGTGCAATCAGTGCGACGCCCGTGCGTCGCAACAGCGAGATGCCGGTCATTCGTCGTCCTCTCCGTGGTTCCCTGGGGTCGGACGCCTCCGCGCCCTGAAGCTACCAGGGGCAGGTACCCGGCCCCGGGGGACATAACACTGCGAGGTCAGCCGGTGGGCGCTTCGCGCTCTGCCTGCTTGCGCCAGTAGCGATCGAGCCCGCTCCACTGGTAGGCGGTGGGGACCGCCTGCAGGAGCTCGTCGACGGTGTCGCCTTCGAGGCCTTCCGCGGCCAGCGCCCGGCGGATCCGACTCTCGTTGTCGGCGTCGTACTCCTCCTTCGACATCCGCCGCGCCAGCTCCGCCTCTTCACGCAATTTCGCCCGCACCTTCTCGATGTGGCCGGGAACATCGTCCTCGACGGCGCCGAAATGGGTGAGGGCGAGACGCTGCGGATTCCAGGCAGAGACGGTGTCAAGGGATTCCTCCCAGACCTCGATATTGATGTCAGGCGGGGGAGTGGGGGGCACGACGAGCCCCGAAGGTGGAATGCGACAGGCGGCCACATCGCCGCAGAAGGCGGTCCCGCTCTCCGAGTGGAAGTAGCAGACATGGTGGGAGGCATGGCCCGGGGTGTAAGCGACCTCCATCCCCAACACGCTCTCGCCGCCGCTCAGCACCCGGACGTTCTCCTCCGGCACCGGCAAGATCTCTCCCCACAAGTAGTTCAGCTTGTCCCCATAAAGCCGCTCCGCACTGGCCAGCAGCTTCGAGGGATCGATCAGATGCGGAGCCCCCCGCTCATCCACATAGACCTCAAGCTCCGGCCACCGACGAACCATCGCCCCGGTGGCGGCAGCGTGGTCCAGATGGATATGCGTCAGTAGGACAGCCCGAGGCCGCTCATCCCCGATCGCCTCGATAACCGTTTGCAGCGAAGACTCAGGCCCGGGATCAACCAGAGCCCCATCCACCTCCCAACACCCGATGACATGGGGGCGCCCAAGGTGCATGACGTCGATAACCCGCACGCCGCGCACCCTACGGGAGTCGGAGGAGGGGTCGCCGGGCCCTCCCCGCCGTTGCCCGCCGACCCCTCCTCCGACTCCCCCTACGCCACAGGAGCAGGAAACCGATCGTCCGCCTCCAGCGTCTGCCGCAAGCCCTCTTCCATCCCCCGAGGCGAGTACCCAAGCTCCCGCTGAGCCTTCTCGTAGCTGGCCCAGAAGGTGACGTTGTCAGCCGAGGAGATCAGCTCGCGCAGGTTGGGCGGCTGCCCCATCACCTTCCCGACCACCGGCCCGAAGGGAATCATCGCCTTCATCAGCCCGGTAGGCAGGTTCCGCTTAGGCGCCTTGCGCCCGCTCACCTTCGCGACCATCTCGATCGCCTCGCGCATGGTGGTCACCGGCCCGCTGATCACGTAGGTCTCGCCCAGCGTTCCCTTGTCGAGGGCGAGGAGGATGCCGGCGGCGATGTCCTCGACGTGGGTCATACAGATGCCCAGCTCGGGGAACGGCATCAGCGGCAGCTTGCCGGCGAAGAACTGCTCCAGCAGGTCGGCGACCTGCGAGGTGTCGTCGGGGCCGTAGACGCCGCCCGGCTGGACGATGATCGCCGGCAGCCCCTCGCTGTCGATCATCCGCTGGACGACCTTGTGGGCCTCGAGCTTGGTCTCCTCGTAGTAGGAAGTGAAGTCGGTTTCCGGGTTCTCGTAGCTCTCGTCGACCACCTGTTTGTGGGTGTTGCCGAAGATGCCGACGGTGGAGACGTAGACGATCCGCGGGAGCTTCTCCGCCAGTGCCGCCCGCATAACCCGTTCGGTGCCGGCGACATTCGCCTCCCACATCGCCGGGCGCTGCTTGGCCGGGATCCCGACCTCGTACATCGCCGCCGCGTGGATCGCCGCGTCGCAGCTCTGCATCCCCTGGCGGAGCGCGCCCTCGTCGCCGAGGTCGCCGCTGGTCAGCTCGCACCCGAGCTCGCGCAGGCGCGCCGCCTTCTCCGGGCTGCGGACGAGACAGACGACCTCCTCGCCGCGAGCGCGCAGCTGGCGCGCCACCTCGCCGCCGATGAAACCGGTTGCCCCGGTCAGGAAGACCCTCACGCAGCCCACACTATCCCCCTTGGAGCGACGCTTACAATCTCCCTGAGTGCAATCTTCGAGAAACGGGAGGACGACCCAGACCCGCTACGCGGCGTCTGCGAACGGCGCTGGGGTCTCCAATCCGCGGGCGCGGCAGCGGGCGATGGCGATCGGGGTGATCGACGGCCGCGAGGACGGGGAGCCGCTGGCCGAGCTGAAGGAGCTGCTGCGGACCGCCGGCGTCGCGACCGCCGGCGTCGCGACCCAGCAGCGCCCGCAGCCCGACCCCGACCGCTACTTCGGCCGCGGCCGGCTGCAGGAGCTGAAAGGGGAGATCGCCGCCGCCGGGGCGAACCTGGTCGCCTGCGACGACGAGCTGGCGCCGCGCCAGGAGCGCAACCTGGAGGCGGCGCTGGGGGTGCCGGTGGTCGACCGCACCAGCGTCATCCTCGACATCTTCGCCGACCATGCCCACTCGGCCGAGGGCAAGCTGCAGGTCGAGCTGGCGCAGCTGGAATACAACATGGCCCGCATGCGGGGCCTCTGGACCCACCTCGAGCGGCTCGGCGGCGGGATCGGCACCAGGGGCCCCGGCGAGACCCAGATCGAGACCGACCGCCGCCTCGCCCGCAACCGGATCGCGGCGCTGCGGCGCCGGCTGGGGCAGCTGGAGCGCAACCGCGGCGTCATGCGCGCCCGCCGCGAGGCTTCCTCGCTGCCGACGATCGCCCTCGCCGGCTACACCAACGCCGGCAAGTCGACCCTGCTGAACGCGCTGACCGGGGCCGAGGTCGAAGTCCGCGACCGCCTCTTTCACACCCTCGACCCGACCACCCGCACCTTCGAGCTCTCCGGCCGGGACGCCTTGCTGACCGACACCGTCGGCTTCATCGAGAAGCTGCCCCACCAGCTGGTCGAGGCCTAAGGCGACACCCTGGAGGAGACCGTGCTCGCCGACCTGATCCTCCACGTCGTCGACGCCTCGGCACCGGAGGAGCGGCGGCTCGCCGACATGCAGGCGGTCGACGAGGTGCTGGAGGAGATCGGGGCGGGGGAGAAGCCGCGCCTGCTGGTCCTCAACAAGATCGACCTGCTGGGCGCCGACGAACGGCGCGAAACCGAGCTCGACCATCCCGAGGCGGTGCTGGTCTCCGCGCAGGAGGGGGAGGGGCTGGACACACTCAGCGTGCGGATCGAGGCGGCCTTCGAGGAGACCCTGACCGAGGTCGAGCTGCTGATCCCGTATTCGCAGGGCGGACGCCTGCATGAGCTGCACGAGGTTGCCGGGGATCTGGAGCGGACCGATCGTGAGGATGGGGTGCTGGTGCACGCGAAGGTGCCCTCGGCGGAGCTGCACCGATTTAGCGATCTCGCGGTTGTCTAGGTAGGCCCGGGGAGGGGGTCACCGAGCGCCGGGAGACCCGGGAGAGGGGTTCGGCGGGCAACAGCGGGGAGGGCCCGGCGAACCCCTCTCCCGGGTCTCTATAGGCTCCCGCGAGTGCAGCTTCCCGCTACCAAGCTGAAGGCCGAGGCCCAGTTGCCGTCTCGAGCGCATGAGGGAGATGCGGGGTTGGATCTTTACAGCTGCGAGGCTGCTCATATCGGGCCTGGGGAGCGGTGGAGTGTCGGGACCGGGGTGGGGGTGGAGATTCCGGCGGGACATGCGGGGTTGGTGCTGCCGCGGTCGGGGCTTGCTCGCGACCATGGGATCGCGCTGGTCAACGCTCCGGGTCTGATCGACTCCGGGTATCGCGGTGAATTGCGGGTGCTGCTGCTGAATACGGACCCGGCTGAGACCTTTCGGGTCGAACCCGGCGACCGCATCGCTCAGCTGGTGCTGACGCCGCTCGTCACCGCCGACGTGGTCGAGACGGAGGCGTTGAGCGAGTCGGCGCGGGGCGAGGGCGGCTTCGGCTCCAGCGGCCGGTAGGCAGGCAGTGTTCTTTATGACCGCATAGCGGGCAAAAGGAACACTGAAGTGCCCTCACTCCTCCTCGACAACCTTGCGCGGCCGATCGTTCAGGCGCCGATGGGTGGCGGGCCCTCGACGCCGGAGCTGGCCGCGGCGGTGGCGGGCGCCGGCGGTCTCGGCTTCCTCGCAGCCGGCTACAAGAGCGCCGAGGGGCTGGCTGCAGAGATCGCGGCGGCGAGGGAGCTGACCGACCGCTTCGGCGTCAACCTCTTCGTGCCCGGCCCGCGGGAGGATGCCGAGCGGTACGGCGCCTACGTGGAGAACCTGAAACGCGAGAACGCCGACGCGGGAGAACCGCGCTGGAGCGACGACGAGTGGGAAGCGAAGCTGGAGCTGCTGCGCCGCGAGCCGGTCGCCGCCGTCTCCTTCACCTTCGGCTGCCCGACGCCCGAGGTCGTCGCGGACCCCGAGGCGCGTCAGGCGCTGGAGGCGGCCCTCCGCGCCGATTCGTGAGCCGCGGCCTCCAGCTCGTCGGGCAGGGGCTTCAGCTCGGGGCGGGTGCCGTAGCGGCGCTCGAGGGCGAGGGCGATCAGGTGGTCGGCTAACCAGGCGTTCTTCGGCAGCAGCGGGCCGTGCAGGTAGGTGCCGATCACGTTGTCGCGCATGACGCCCTCGAAGCCGTCGCGGTCGTTGTTGCCGTGACCGGAGGCGACCTTCCCGAGCGGGGTGGCGCCGGCGCCGAGGTAGGTGCGGCCGCCGTGGTTCTCGAAACCGGCGATCAGTTGCGGGCCGGTGCCGAGGTCGGCCTCGATCGTGACGTTGCCGATCAGCCGCGGACCGGGCTCGCGCACGGTCTCCAGGTCGGCGATCCCCAGTCCCGGCAGCGTCTCCTCGCCCATCTGGTAGCTGTGGCCGAGCAGCTGGTAGCCGCCGCAGACCGCCAGCAGCACGGCGCCGTCGTCGGCCGCGGCGGCGATCGCCTCCCGCTTGGTCGCCACCATGTCGGCGGCGACCGCCTTCTGGTCGCGGTCTTGGCCGCCGCCGATGTAGAGGAGGTCGTGCTCGCCCGGGTCGAAGCCCTCGCCCGGCCCGACGCCGCTGTGGGAGAAGCCGATCCCGCGCCACTCGCAGCGCCGCCGCAGGAAGATGATGTTGCCGCGATCGGCGTAGATGTTCATCTGCTCGGGGTAGAGGCTGAGCACGCGCAGCTCCATCAGGCGCTCCTCTCCAGCAGGACAACGGTCGAGCCGACGTGCAGATCGGTCTCGGGGATCTCGTGGCGTCCAGCGGGTCGCAGCCCGACTGCTTCGGCCTCGGCCTCGAGGGCGGCGGCGGGGAAGGTCGCGATCCGCACCTCGTTCGGTTCCTCGCTCAGCTCGCCCTCGGGCGAGACCGCGTGGCGGAGGCGGCGGACGATGATCTCGCCGGGGCCGACCGCCGCCTCGACCGCGAGGCTCGAGTAGACCCAGCCGTCGACCTCACGCACGTCCGGCAGCGGCGGCGGGGCACCGTCGGGCTCCGGCATCTCCTCGATGATCGTGGCGGCGAGCAGGCCTCCGGAACGCAGCGCCCTGGCGACGCTGCGCAGGCACTCGCCGCGCTCGACCTGGTCGGGCAGGAGCTGGAGTAGGTGGGTCGGGGCGAGGACGAGACCGGCCTCTTGGGCGAGCTCGAAGTCGCGCGCATCGGCGCAGAGGCTCGTCAGCTTCAGGCCGTGCGCCCGTTCGGCGAGAACGTCGAGCAGCTCCTGGTCGCGGTCGAGGCCGATCACCTTGTGCCCGCGCCGGGCCAGGTGCAGCGCCACGCGGCCGGTGCCGCAACCGAGCTCGAGGACAGGCCCGCCGCAGCGGTCGGCCAGCTTCTCCCAGAGGGGGAGGTCGGCGGCGTAGCTGCCGCACTCGACGTCGTGCCAGATCGCCGCCTCGCCGCTCATCGCCAGAACTCCTCGGCCAGGCCGCGGTCGGCGAGCAGCTTGCGCAGTTCCAGCAGCGCCGTGTAGGTGGGGAGGGCGAAGAGGCGATCCTGCGATCCCGCCACGGCGGCGTCGAGCGAGGCCTCGATCCCCGGTACCACCTCGATCGCCTCCTCGGGCCAGTCCGCGTACTTCAGCCGCAGCGCCATCTCCGGCGCCCGCGTCCCCGAGCAGACCACCCGCCGCACGCCGCCCGCCAGCAGCTCGAAGTCGGCATCCCAGATCCAGGAGACGTCGCGGCCGTCGGCGATCCGGTCGTTGAGGGCGATCCAGAGGTCGATCCCGTCGCCTTCACCGCCCTCGCGGCTCTCCAACATCAGCGTCCGCAGGACCTCGTTGGCGCCGGCGGGGTTCTTGATCAGCAGGATCGAGACCGGCACGCTGCCCACCTCGATCGTCTCGACCCGGCCGAAGGCCGCCCGCATCTCCCCGAGGGCGGCGGCGATCCGCTCCGGCGCGACGCCGAGCTGGAGGCCGGCCGCCACCGCGGCGAGGGCGTTGTAGACGTTGTAGAGGCCGGGCAGCGGCAGCTCCAGCTCGATCTCGCCGGACGGGGTGCGAACCCGCGACCGCGACCCGTCCATCCCGTTCAGCTCGATCGCCGTCGCTGCCACCTCCGGCCGCGGCCGCTCGGCTCCGCAATCGGGGCAGGAGTAGTGGCCGAGGTGGCCGACGAAGGCGCGCTCGTAGGCGTATGGATGGCCGCAGCGGCGGCAGTGCTTGGCGTCGAAGGCGTGCTGGAGCTCGGGCAGCGCCTGCGAGTCGTCCTCGATCCCGAAGTAGGTGACCCCCTCGCGTCGCTCGCCCGCGGGATCGCGGCCGAGGTCGGCGATCAGCGGGTCGTCGGCGTTGAGGGCGAAGCGGGTGAGGCCGACCCGCGCCGCCACCGTACCGGCCCAGTCGTCGGCCAGCGCCTCCATCTCGCCGTAGCGGTCGAGCTGGTCGCGGAAGAGGTTGCCGAGGACGATCAGCGATGGTTCGAGCTGCTCGGTGACGCGCGGCAGCCAGGCCTCGTCGACCTCGAACAGGCCCTCCTCGCCGCGCTGCTCGAGCAGCGCCGTCGCCACGCCCCAGGTCATGTTCGAGCCGGCGCGGTTGTGAACGGGATGGCGACCGTCGGCGGCGAGGATCGCGGCGATCATCCCGGCGGTCGTGGTCTTGCCGTTGGTGGCGCTGACGATCGTCGTGCCGCGGTCGAGGCCGGCGCCGAGGCGGGCTATCGCTTCCGGCTCCATCCGCAGCAGCACGCGGCCCGGCAGCGTCGTGCCACCGCCGCGGCCGCTGGCCCGACTGGCGGCACCGACCGCTCGCGAGAGCGCCGTCTTGGCGCCGAAGAGGCCCTTCGTCCTGCCGTTCCCGGCCATTGCGCCTAGCCCTCCTGCCCGGACGGAACGAGAATCGAGAGGCTCCGCGGCAGCACCCGCAGCGAGACCGGCAGGTCGGTGAGGTGGTCGCCGTCGGCGTAGACCGGGAAGGGGCGGCTGGCGTCGAGCTCGAGGCGGGGGGTGCGGAAGACCTCGACCGAGTCCTTCTCCAGGTGCTTGCCCTTGAGCACGTCCTTGAGGCCCCAGAGGAACTGCAGCTTGCCGCCTTCGCCGATCGAGACGACGTCGAACTCGCCGTCGTCGAGCTGCGCGTCGGGGGCGATGTACATGCCGCCGCCGTAGACGCTGTTGTTGGCGACGGCGACGAAGTAGCCGCTGATCCGCTTGCGTTCCTCGCCGAGCGCGAGGGTGAAGCGCGCGCTGCGCCAGCCGATCAGGGTGCGGATCATCGAGTAGGCGTAGACGGAGTTGCCGCGCAGCCAGTGGATTTCGTTGGCGAGACGGTTGCATTCGGAGTCGAAGCCGACGCTGGCGATGCCGAGGAAGCGCTTGCCGTTGGCCTCGCCGACGTCGATCCGGCGGCTCTGCCCGGCGAGGACGACGTCGACCGCCTGCTCGGGCTCGTCGGGGATCCCGAGGGCGCGGGCGAGGTCGTTACCGCGGCCGGCGGGGATCAGCCCCAGCGGCGCCTCGATTCCCGCCATCGCGCCGCCGACGGCGCCGAGCAGCCCGTCGCCGGAGACGACGACCGGGATCTCGCCGAGCTCGGCCGCCCGCAGCGCCAGCTCGGCCCCGTGCTGGAGGCTGCGCGTCTTCTCGACCCGGAAGGCAGCCCGGCGGGCGTCCAACGCCGCCTCGACCCGCGGTAGCAGCTTCAGGCTGCGGCCGCCCGCCGAGGAGGGGTTGACGAGCAGGGTCAGCGGCGTCCCGGCGATCTCCATTCGGGCTGGAGCCTAGAGGGCCGGACCCGGAGCGCCGCCGCCCCGCAGGCGCAGGACAGCGAAGCTGCCGTCGCCGGCCGCTTCGCTCCAGATCGACTCGAAGCCGCGGCGGGCAAGGCGGCGGCGCAGGAGCCTGCCGCGGAACCCGGCGGGAGCCTCGCGATCGCGCGAAGCGGCGAGAGCGAGGAAGCCGCCCGGCCGCAGGACCCGCGCGGCCTCGCCTGCGTGGGGGAAGGCATCGACGGCGGCGAGCAGGTCGAAGTGGTCGTCGGGGAAGGGGAGCGAGCCCGGCGCGCCCTGCTTGAAGGCGATCCGCCCCTCCGGGTCGAGGCCGATGCGGGCGGTGGCGGTGCGAACCGCCTCCGCGGAGCGGTCGGCGCCGCGGACGCGGGCGCTCGGGAACTCGCGGGCGAGGAACAGCGCCGCCTCGCCGTCGCCGCACTCGATCTGCAGGATCCGCTCCGGAGCGCCGACGTGTAGAACCGCTGCGGCGAGCGGGGTCAGCGGGGGGGAGGGGGCCACGTTCGGATCGTAGGCACCCGGCCGCCGGCCCGTGCAATAGGGTTCCCGGCCGTGGAGCAGCAGGGACCGGACCGCCGCTGGATCATCCTCGTCGTTTTCGCGGTGGTCGCCGTCGCCGTCGTCGCCGCTGTTCTGATCTCCCGCGGGGGCGGCTCCAGCGATTCGAGCTCGACCTTCGCCGAAGCCGGCGCCGGCGGCTGCAAGCAGGTGGAAGCGCCGGAACCGAAGACGGTCAGCTTCAAGCAGCCGAAGCAGGTGCTTAAGCCGGGCGAAGAAGCGACCGTGGTGATGAAGACCAGCTGCGGCACCTTCGAGATCGCCCTCGACACCAAGCGCGCTCCGAAGACCGCCAACTCCTTCGCCTTCCTGGTCGAAGAAGGCTTCTACGACGACCTCACGTTCCACCGGGTCGTCCCGGAATTCGTGATCCAGGGCGGCGACCCGGAAGGGACCGGCACCGGCGGCCCCGGCTACAAAGTCGTCGAGAAGCCACCGGCGAACCTCGCCTACACCAAAGGCCTCGTCGCGATGGCGAAGAGCTCGGCCGAGCCGCCCGGCACCTCCGGCAGCCAGTTCTACGTCGTCACCGCGCCAGATGCCGGGCTGCCGCCCGAATATGCGCTGGTCGGCAAGGTGACCAAGGGCTACCCGGCTGTCGAACGGATCGAAAAGCTCGGCGGGCCGGAAGAAAAACCGAAACAGACCGTCCTGATCGAAGAAGCCACGCTCGAACGCGGCTAGGGCCGGTTAAGCTCGTCGGGTGGCGAAGCTGAAGGTCGGCGACCCGGCCCCCGATTTCGAGCTGCCCGGGACGGGCGGCAAGACCTACCGCCTCTCCGACTACCGCGGCAAGAAGCTGATCCTCGCCTTCTATCCCGGCGACTTCACCGCCGTCTGCACCAAGCAGTTCTGCTCCTACCGGGACGAAGGCGAGCGCCTGGACGGGCTGGGGGCCGAGGTGCTGGGGATCTCCTCGCAGTCGGTCGACTCGCACGAGCGCTTCGCCGAAGAGAAGAGCCTCAACGTGCCGCTTCTGGCCGACGAGGACAAGGAGGTGGCGCGCGCCTACGGCGTGGTGATGGGGCCGATGGTGCGGCGGTCGACCTTCGTCATCGATGAGGAGGGAATCGTCCGGCACGCCAAGGTGAGCCTGACCAGCATCGGCTACGACTCGGTCGGGGACCTCGAGCAGGCACTCGCTTCTATCGCCTGATGCCCTTGGAGGCGGTGCCGTTCGAGCTGCGGCCGGCACCGGTGCTGCGCGGCGAGTCGGAAGGGGAGGGGACGCCGGTGGTCCTCTGCCACGGCATCACCGCCACCCGGCGCTACGTTCTGCACGGCTCACGGGCGCTGGCGCGGGCGGGCCATCGGGTCGTCGTCTACGACGCCCGCGGCCACGGCGAGTCCGAGCCGGCGCCGGTGGGGGAGGGTTATGGATACCCGGAGCTGATCGACGACCTCGAGCGCGTGGTGGATGGCCGGCTCGGCGCAGGGCGGTTCCTACTCGGCGGCCACTCGATGGGCGCCCACACCGCGGTCGGCTATTCGCTGCGGCATCCTGAGCGGCTGGCGGGCCTGGCGGTGATCGGGCCGACCTTCCTCGGTGAGATCAGGCCGGAGTCGCTCGCCTACTGGGACGGCCTTGCGGCGGCGCTGGAAACCGACGGCATCGACGGCTTCGTCGCCTACATCGGCGACAAGCAGGGGATCGACGCGGGCTGGCGCGATTCGGTGCTGCGCTTCACCCGGGAGCGGATGCTGCGGCAGGGAGACCTCGCGGCGTTGGCGGAGGCGCTGCGGCAGGTGCCGCGCTCGCGGCCGTTCGACTCATTGGAGGAATTGGGCAACCTCGACGTCCCGGCGCTGGTCGTCGCCGGCAACGACGAGGCCGATCCCGGCCATCCCTACGCGGCCGCCGCGGCCTATGCGGAGGCGCTGCCGCGGGCGCAGTTGATCAGCGAGGGCGAGGGTGAGTCGCCGCTCGCCTGGCAGGGCGGCAAGCTCTCGCGCGCCTTAGCGGCGTTTTACGCCGAAGCCTTATCGTCCGCCGGGTGAAGACGCAGAGCTTCCCGAGTGAGTGGACCCTGCAGCGGGCGATCGCCTTCGTCGCCGCCCTCGGAATCGGCGTCGCCACCTACATCGCGATCGCCGACTCCGGCGGCGGCTCTCCGGTCTGCATCGCCGGCAGCCACGGCTGCGCGACCGTCGCCAAGAGCTCCTACTCGCACCTCGCCGGCATCAACATCGCCGTCTTCGGGATCGTCGGCTACGTGCTGCTGCTCGCCTGTGCCTTCTTCGCCAACGATGCCGCCCGCCTCGGCGGCTTCGTCCTCGCCCTCGGCGGCTTCGGCTACAGCGTCTTCCTCACCTACCTGGAGCTCTTCAAGATCGACGCGATCTGCCAGTGGTGCGTCGCCAGCGCGACCCTGATGACGATCCTCTTCCTGCTGAACGCGACGCGGCTGATCGGCTACGCGGGGGCGGAACCGACCGCGAGGGCAGTGCGGTGAGCGCCAAGGCGGAGCGCGCGAAGCGGCAGGAGGAGCGGCAGCGCGCCGAAGATGCCGTGGGCGGGGACGATCGCCGCCGACGCCTGTTGCAGCTCGCCTCCGGCGCCGCCTTCCTGGCCGTCGCCGTCGTCCTCGTCCTCATCGTCGCCAACTCAGGCGGCAGCGGCGGCGACGCAAGCAACATCGGCGATAAAGCTGAGGTCAACCGCCTGCTAAGCGGAATCCCGCAGCAAGGGCTGGTCCTCGGCGACCCGAAAGCGCCGGTCACCTTGATCGAGTTCGGCGACCTGCAATGTCCGGTCTGCGCGGGATTCGCGAAGGAAATCCTGCCGCCGATAATCGAAAACCAGGTCAAGAAAGGCGAAGTCAAGATCGACTTCCGCAATCTGGTGATCATCGGCGAAGAATCGATCCCGGCCGGCGCCGCCGCGCTGGCGGCCGGTGAGCAAGGCCGCGGCTGGAACTACATCGAGCTCTTCTACAGAAATCAGGGCGAAGAGCGCTCCGGCTACGTCACCGACGAATTCATGGAAGCAGTGGCCGAGACCGCCGGAGTCAAGAACCTCGCCAAGTGGAACCAGGAACGTCCGAAGCTGACCGGCGAGGTCGAAAAGACCACGGCGGAAGCCGGAAAGCTCGGCTATGACGCGACGCCGTCGTTCGCAGTCGAAGGCCCGAGCACCAGAGGCTCGATGCAGCTGTTGGGGACCCCCGAAAGCACCGGAGCCCTGGAAGAAGCCATAGAAGCGGCCGAGTAGGGCGCTCCGGTCATTTCCTCCGCCCAGCGAACGGAATGACCGGCTCGCTCCCCTCAAGTTGACATAACCACCATTATCGTGCGTTGAATCGAGCGGCGCCGGTGACCAGGGGCCGGATCAGCGCCGGCAGCTTCGGCAGCTCGCCGTTCTCCACCTCGGCGAGTTGAAAGCCGGAAGCCTCGATCGCCGCGACGGTGTCGCGGTTGCAGCGGCAGCCGTCGGCGAGGAACTTCCACGGCCCTTCGAGGCGGTCTTGCCACTTGGCGAGGCCGTCGTCGTGGGCGCGGACGTGCTCTAGGAAGAGCAGTTGACCCTCGGGTGCGAGGATGCGCTTGATCTCCGCCAGGGTGGCGGCCTGGTCGGGGACCGTGCAAAGGACCAGGGTGACGACGACGGCGTCGAAGGAATCGTCCGGAAAAGGCAGGTCTTCGCCGGGCGCCTCGATCACGGAGATCTCGGCCGACTTGCCGGAGTCGGCGAGCTTCTGCCGCAACTGCTTGGTCATGTGCGGATCGGGCTCGACCATCGTCAGGCTCTCGATCGCCTCCGGATAGAGGCCGAGGTTGAGGCCGGTGCCGGCGCCGAGCTCCAGCACCCTCCCCCGGGCCTGCGCCAGCAGCTCGCGCCGCATCTCTCTCAGCCCGGCGTCCTCGGCCGCTTTGAACCCGCGGTCGTAGGCCGCCGAAAAGGCTCGACCCCAAGTTGCGTCATAGATCCGTCCCACGATGCGTTCCTCCTTTGACCGGTTTCGGGAGGTCTACGGGCGCAAGGCGAATTTCGTTCGAAATCGACTCGCCACTCGTCGCCCTAGGCGGCGTCGTGCTCGCGCGCCTGCTCGTCCTCGAGCTCTTCCTCCTGCGGCGGCTGGTGCGAAGCCACCCGCTCCTCGTAGGACTTGCGCGCCTGCGGGTCGACCTCGGTCATCACCTTGTCGACGCCCATCAGGCGGGCGACCGCCTCGCGTGCCCTCCGGGGCATCAGCCCGCCCATCATCACGGTTGCGCGCAGCTGCTTCGGCACGTAGACGTCGACCTTGCCGGTTTCCAGCGCATCGACGATCTCGGCGGCGACGTCCTCGGGCTCGACCCGTTTGACCCCGCGCTGGTCCTTCAGCCCTTCGATCAGCTGGGTGTTGACGGTGATCGGCATGACGTAGGAGAACTCGATCCCGTCGTCGGCGTGCTCCACGCGTACCGCCTCGGTGAGGCCGACGACGGCGTGCTTGGTCGCCGAGTAGGTGGCGATCCCCGGTACCCCGGCTTTGCCCGCCGAGGAGGCGATGTTGACGACGTGGCCGCTGCGGCGCGGGCGCATCCGCTCGATCGCCAGCTGGGTGCCGACGATGACGCCGTAGAGGTTGACGTCGAGCTGGCGGCGGATCGAGGCGTCGCTCTCTTCGACGAACGGCGTCACCGGCATCAGGCCGGCGTTGTTGACGACGACGTCGACCGGGCCCAGCTGCCGCTCGGCCTCGTCGAGGAAGCGCGTGTAGGAGTTGCGGTCGCTGACGTCGAGCGCCAGCCCGACGCTGCCGCCGCCGAGCTCCGCCGCCGCTCCCTCGGCCAACCCGACATCCAGATCGCCGATGGCGACGCGGCAGCCCTTGCGGACCAGCGCTTGCGCGGTCGTCTTGCCGATCCCGCGCGCGCCGCCGGTGATCGCCACCACTTTGCCGTTCAGTGACCGTCGCTCTTTCGCCATCGTGCTCCTCCTCGGTTGCGGCGACCGTCCCTAGGCCGCCGGTTTGTAGACGGTGACCACGGCGGCGCCGCCGAGGCCGATGTTGTGCTGCAGGGCGGTCTTCGCGCCCTCCACCTGGCGCTTGTCGGCTTCGCCGCGCAGCTGCCAGGTCAGTTCCGAGCACTGCGCGAGGCCGGTCGCCCCGAGCGGATGGCCCTTGGAGATCAGCCCGCCGGACGGGTTGATCACAACCTTGCCGCCGTAGGTGGTCGCTTCTTCCTCGACCAGCTTGTGCGCCTCGCCCTCGGCCGCGAACCCGAGCGCTTCGTAGGTGATCAGCTCGTTGGCGCTGAAGCAGTCGTGCAGCTCGCAGACGTCGACTTCCTCGGCCGCCACGCCCGCTTCCTCGTAGGCGATCGTCGCCGCCGTCCGCGACATGTCGGAGCCGACGATCGTCATGCAGTCGGCGCCCTCGTCGAAGGTCGAGCTGAGGTCGGTGACCATCGCCTGGCCGGCGATCTCGACCGCCTGCTCCCAGAGGCCGTGCTGGTCGACGTAGCGCTCGGAGGCGACGATCGCGCAGGCCGAGCCGTCGGAGGTCGGCGAGCACTGCAGCTTGGTCAGCGGGTCGTGGATCATCTTCGCCGCCTTGATGTCGTCGAGCGAGTACTCGTCCTGGAACTGGGCGTAGGGGTTGTTGACCGAGTGCTTGTGGTTCTTCCAGCCGATCCAGGCGTAGTGGTCGGGTTCGGAGCCGTACTTCTGCATGTGGTCGCGGCCGGCGTTGCCGAACATCTGCGGCGCCGGCGGCGAGGCCTCCGGGTCGCGCAGCTCGAACATCCGCATCGCGTGCTTGTCGAGGGCGTTGGTGCGGTCGGTGTACTTGACCCCGAGCGAGCCCGGCTCCATCTTCTCGAAGCCGAGCGCCAGCGCACAGTCGACGAGGCCGCCCTTGACCGCCTGGCGGGCCAGGAACAACGCCGAGGAGCCGGTCGAGCAGTTGTTGTTGACGTTGACGACCGGGATCCCGGTCAGGCCGAGCTGGTAGAGCGCCCGCTGACCGTAGGTCGAGTCGCCGTAGCAGTAGCCGGCGTAGGCCTGCTCGACGTCCTCGTACGGGATGCCCGCGTCCGCGAGTGCCTTCTCCCCTGCCTCTTTGGCCCAGTCCGGGTAGTCGCCCTCCTTGGTACCGGGCTTCTCGAACTTGGTCATCCCGACCCCGATCACGTACGTCTTGCTGCTCAAGTCTCCGCTCCTCCTACGTTTGGCTGACCAGCCAAATCTACCGCGCTGCGCGGATTTGGCCAGAGCCGCCAGGCCAGGAAGGCGATCGCGATGCCGAGTGCGGTGCCGGCGGCGCGCTGTCCGGCGGCGTCGAGGGCCCCCTCCCCCACCGTCGTGCTCATCACCACGACGAAGGTGGTGATCGCGGCAGTGAAGAGCGCGTACTGGACGGTCAGCAGGCCGAAGGAAAGCGCCGCGGCGACGGTGAGGACGACGCCGAGGACGAGATCGTCGCCGGCGAATGCCTCGCCCACCGAGGTGGCGACGATCAGTCCGAGGACGGTGCCGAGGGCGCGGAGGATCAGGCGGTGGTCGGTCTCGCCGCGGTCGGGGCGCATCACGAAGAGGATCGTCAGCGGGATCCAGTAGCCGTGTTGGTCGAAGCCGAGGAGCCAGTAGGCGGCGACCCCGGCCGCCAGGGCGAGGCCGAAGCGGATGCCGTGGCGGGCGCTCTGCGAGCTCGGCGTCAGGTTGGAGCGGAGCGCGGCCGCGGCCGCCCTGCCGTCCCAGGCCTTTTCGGGCTCGTCGGCGGCCCTGTCGGAACCGAGCCAGACGACCAGCGACCAGGCCGCCTGCGTCAGCCCGCCGACGGTCCCCCAGAGGAGTGCCGGCAGTGCGTCCCCGGTCGCGAGGAAGAGGCCCTGGGCGATCAGCATCCCCAGGGTGACCGAAAGGCCGACGATCGCCAGCCGCAGCGAGACGGCGAAGCAGTAGCCGGCGAGGAGCCCGAGCAGGGCGAGGGCGAGGACGGCGGTCGGGCCGGTCTGGCTGCTGAGGACGCCGAGGCAGGCCGCGAGCCCGATCAGCGGGGCGGTCGCGGCCTGCCAGCCGGCGCGCGGGCGGGCGGGCGCGTCCATGCCCGGGAAGCCGTTGATCAGCGCTCCGGCGGCGATCGCCCCCTGGGTCGGCGCGTCGAAGCCGAGCTCGACGATCAGCGCGATGCCGATCGGCACGGCGAGCAGGGCGCCGCGGCGGAGCGCCGGCCCGGGCTCGCTCGGCCCGATCGCGAACAGCGGCGAGGCGCGCAGTTCCCGCGCCCGGCCGGAGGCGTTGAAGAGACGAGCCGATGACGGTCGTTCCGGCACGGCCCTGAGGGTAACCTGAGGGGTCGTGGTCCATGCTGTCGTCTCCTCTCCAGACCCTGCATCCGGCATCGGGATCTTCGCCGCTCTCGCCGCCGGGATCGTCTCCTTCCTCTCCCCCTGCGTGTTGCCGCTGGTGCCCGGCTACCTCTCGGCGGTGACGGGGGTCTCGGCGAACGAGCTGGAGGAAGCCGACTGGCGCAAGGTCCTCGGCCCGAGCCTGCTCTTCGTCGCCAGCTTCTCGTCGATCTTCATCCTCCTCGGCCTCGGCGCGACCGGGATCGGTTCGACCCTCCAGGACCACAAGCAGCTGCTGACGAAGATCTCCGGGGTGCTGATCATCGCCATGGGCGTCCTCTTCGTCGCCTCTCTCTTCATCACCCGGCTTAATCGCGAGTGGCACGTAGACGCGCTGCTGGCGCGGGCCGGCAAGGGCGGCCCGATCGTCGCCGGCGCCGCCTTCGCGATCGCCTGGACCCCCTGCATCGGCCCCACCCTGGGAGCGATTCTCGGCGCCGCCGCGCTGGCCGACTCGGTCGGGCGCGGCGCCTTCCTCCTCGCCGTCTACAGCGCCGGCCTGGCGATCCCCTTCCTCCTCACCGCCCTGGCTTTCTCACGGATGACCACGGCGTTCACCGTGGTCAAACGCCACTACCAGGCGATCGTCGCCGTCGGCGGCGTGATCCTGATCGCGATGGGCTTCCTGATCCTCAGCGGCGAAATGTCAAGGCTGAACCTGGAAGCCCAGAACTGGCTCGAAAGCTCGGGGATCAGCTTCTTCAACGTCTAGCTTCAGCGAGTCTGTGAAAACCCTTGTACAGCAAGGCTTGAGACAGACTCGCGATTAGTTCTGGACCGGCGTCGCGGTCTCGAGCTCTTTGCCGACCGCCTCGACGATCTCCAGCCCATCGTCCTCCAGATCGCGTGAGCAGACGATTCGGAACCGCCCCGTGCCGATCTCGCCGTCCGGCACCACCGGCAGGCCGCGGATCGTGTCCCAGCCGAGCCGCTCGACCTCGAACGGGTTCATCCGCACCTCTGCCGCCGGGAAGGGGCAGTTCATGTTGTGCTGGTCGATCGCCTTGGAGATCGCCTCGAGGTTCTTCGCCTCCGGAGAAGCCATTCCCAGGAGCCTAGAGCTTGATCGAGAATCTCTCCAGATGAGCACGACTCGGCTGGAGGCCTTCTCCGACGGCGTCTTCGCGATCGCGATCACCCTGCTCGTGCTCGAGATCCATGTCCCCGAGCCGGGCAGCGGCGAGAGCCTCGGCCACGAGCTGCTGGCCCAGTGGCCCAGCTACGCGGCCTTCGTCGTCTCCTTCCTCACCATCGGGATCATCTGGATCAACCACCACGCGATGGTCCGCCGTCTGCGTCAAGCCGACCATTCGATTCTCGTCTGGAACCTCTTCCTCCTGATGACCGTCTCCGCCCTCCCCTTCACCACCGCCCTGATGGCCACCTACCTGAAGGAGAGCAACGGCGAGTCCCTGGCCGCCGCCGTCTACAGCGGCAGCTTCCTCCTCATGGGCGTCATTTTCGCCGGCATGTACCGCCACATCCTCTTCGAGCGGGCCGACCACCTCGAAGGAGATATCGACGAGCCCACCCGCCACCTCATCCTCAGACGCGCCGTGGCCGGCCTCATCCCCTACGCGATAGCCACCGCCATCGCCCCGATCAGTCCCTATCTGACCATCGGAATCTGCGCCGGGGTGGCCGCCTTCTACGCGAGCCCGGCTGCCAGCGCCTCGGACGTTGTGCGAACGGGTTGAGGGCGCCTGCATAGATCCCCTTCTGCGGCCGACTCCCGTCTCGCCGCCGTCCTACGATCAGGAGGTGAGCTTCGAAGAGCGGACCATCGCCCATCTCGATATGGATGCGTTCTACGCGTCGGTCGAGCTACGGCGGCGGCCTGAGCTGCGAGGGAAGCCGGTGGTGGTCTGCGGGTCGGGGCCGCGGGCGGTGGTGACTACCGCCAGTTATGAGGCGCGGAAACTTGCCGGGATCCATTCGGCGATGCCCGCTGCCGTGGCTCGGCGGCGGTTGCCTGATGCGATCTACATCCGGCCTGACTTCCCTGCTTACCGGGAGGCTTCGGGGCAGGTGATGGACATCCTGCGGGGGAACGTGGAGATCGTCGAGGTGGTGGGGCTTGACGAGGCCTATCTCGACCTGACCGGGTTGTTCTCGCCGAAGGCGACGATGCGGAAGGTGCAGACCGAGATCCGGGCGGAGACGCAGCTGACCTGCTCGGTCGGGATCTCGGAGTCGCGGATGCTGGCGAAGATCACCAGCGAGCTCGGCAAGCCGCGGGGGCTGGTCGTGCTCTCGCGGGAGCAGGCGTTGGAGCGGTTCGCCGACACCTCCCCCGGCCTGATCCCGGGAATCGGCCCGAAAACGGTCTCGCGGCTGGAGGCGATGGGGATCCGGACGCTCTCCGACCTGCGGGGGCGGAGCCGGGAAGAGCTCGAATCCTCCTTTGGTCCCCGCTCCGGCGCCTGGCTGCACGCGCGCGGCAACTTGCTCGACAACACGCCGATCACGCCCGAACACGAGACCAAATCGCAGTCGACCGAGATCACCTTCGACGTCGACGTCACCCAGCGCGCCGAGCTCGAGCGCCACCTGCAGGAGCTCTCCGAGGAGCTCTGCCGGCGCCTGCGCAAACGCGAGCTCGAGGGGCGCACGATCGGGATCAAGATCCGCCTCGACGATTGGACCAACGTCACCCGCTCGCACACGATCGAGCAGGCGACGAACGACCCCGCGGTCGTCGGTCCGGTCGCCCTCGACCTCCTGCGCGCCTATGACCCCCAGCGGCCGGTCCGCCTGCTCGGCGTCCGCGTCGCCTCCTTCGGCTCCGGCGAAGCAACGGCCGAGCCGGAGCCGACAGACGGTCAGCTCCGACTCCTGAGCGGCGGCGGACACATCGCGGGGCGTTGTCCTCAGTCGGCCAAATAGCGCTGCTATTCGGCCTCCCTGCGTCCTAGCCCCGCTCGGTCCGGCGCCGCTCAGCGGCTCGCCATCACCGTTCCGACGCCCGGGAAGCCGAGCCTTTCCTTGACCGCCGTCGTCAGGTCGTAGTCGCGGCCGGCGACGTAGGGGCCGCGGTCGATTACCGGGACCGTCACCGTGCGGCCGTGATAGCGCAGCTTCACCTTGGTGCCGCACGGGAGCGTCTTGTTTGCCACGCCCATCGTCCCCGGCATCAGGGTGCCGCCGCAGGCGACGCCGTTGCCGTAAAGGCCGGGGCCGTAGTAGGAGGCGCCGGCCAGGCGGTAGGCGGTCAGCTTCCGCGCCGGGCTCTTCGAGCCGCTCGTACGGCGATCGTGGACGCCGTAGGCGCGGACCGCGTAGCTGCCGGTCCGGTCGGGCAGCCAGCGCAGCGCGAAGGTCCCGTTCGCCTTCGTGGTCACAGCACGCACGCCGGCGTCAGGACCGCGGAAGACGATCTTGACCCGGTGGCGACCGCTCGGCCGCACCTTGCCGCGCACCGCTAAGCCGTTCCCCTTCAGCACGGAATGCGTGGTGAGGTGCAGGGAAACGTGGGAGCGCGATCGCTCGTGGTGGTGATGGCTCCCGGGCTGCGCCAGCGCCGGCGTCAAGCCGATCGAGAGCGCAGCGGCAGCCGCCGCGGGCAGGAGTTTTCGCATGTGGTCAGCTCGCTTTCATGCTGCCTACGGGGTTAGCTGACGGGCTCGCAGGGGCCGGCACCTCCGGCTCCCGCTACGGGTGGCACGCCACCCGATTCGCCCCGGCCGCGACTTATGCGGCAGTGGGTCCCCCGCTCCCCCGCGCAGGGCGCGAGGAACTCGGCAGGTCGTTTAGCTAGTTCTCAAGGCTGAACACGTTAGGAAAGGGTTCGTTGCGCAAATGTGAGCGGACGCACACAGAAGGCTCATGAATCCAAAACTGCAGCGGAGCCTGAGGATTCGGCTCCGGAGCACGGTTTGCGGCCTTTACATATGACCTGGACAAACGTGCGACCATGTCCTAATGACGAAGCCCGAACGACTCAGCGGCCTGGATACCTCTTTTCTGCACCTGGAGCGCTCCGGCGCCCACATGCACGTCGCTTCGGTCTCGATCTTCAAGGGCGAAGCGCCCACCCACCAGGAATTCCGCGACCACATTGCCTCGCGCCTGCACCTGGTCCCCCGCTTCCGCCAGAAGCTGCGCTTCGTCCCGCTCAACCAGAGCCGCCCGGTCTGGGTCGACGACCCGCACCTCAATCTCGACTACCACGTGCGCCAGACCGCGCTGCCGGCGCCGGGCTCCGACGAGCAGCTGCGCAACCTCGCGGCGCGGGTCTTCTCCCAGCAGCTCGACCGCTCGAAGCCGCTCTGGGAGCTGTGGCTGGTCGAGGGGCTGAACGACGACCGCTTCGCGATCGTCGGCAAGAGCCACCACGCCCTGGTCGACGGCGTCTCCGGCGTCGACATCACCACCGTCCTCTTCGACCTCGACGCCGAGCCCGCGGGAGCGGCGGACAAGGCGCCGCCCTGGCTCGCCGCGCCCGAACCGACCGACACCCAGCTGCTCGGCGAAGCGATCAAGGAGCGGCTGACCAGCCCGAAGGAGATCTATCGCGGCGTCCGCGCCGCCTTCCGCGGACCGCGCCAGGTCCTGCAGGGGCTCGGCGCCACCTCGAAGATGGTCGCCGCGGGGATGTCTGCCCCCGACACGGTCTTCAACGTCGAGATCGGCCCCCACCGGCGCTTCCAGATGGTCCAGACCGACCTCGGCGACTTGAAGCGCGTCAAAGACGCCCACGGCGGCACCGTCAACGACGTCATCCTTTCGATCGTCGCCGGCGGCATCGGCAAGTACCTGCGGGCCCGCGGCCACGACACCGAGGGGCTGGAGCTGAGGGCGATGGTCCCGGTCAGCGTCCGCGCCGAAGAGGAGCACGGCGCCCTGGGCAACCGCATCTCCGCGATGTTCGCGCCGCTGCCGGTCTGGTGCGAGGACCCGGTCGAGCGCCTGCACGTGGTGACGCGGGAGATGGGCGACCTGAAGTCCTCCGGCCAGGCGGTCGGGGCCGAGATCCTCACCAAACTGACCGACTTCGCGCCGGGGACGATCGCCTCACAGGCGGCGCGCCTGCAGCCGGCGCAGCGCTTCTTCAACCTCGTCGTCACCAACGTCCCCGGTCCGCAGTTCCCGCTCTACGTGCTCGGCCGGCGGATGGAGTCGTTCTTCCCGATGGTGCCGCTGGCCCGGCGCCAGGCGCTCTGCGTCGGGATCATGTCCTACAACGGCCAGGTCAACTTCGGCCTCGTCGGCGACTACGACGCGATGGCCGACCTCGACAGCTTCGCCCTCGACCTCGAGGCGGCGACGCAGGAGGTCATCAAGACCGCCCCCAAAGCCGCCGCGAAAAAGAAGGCGAAGAAGCCGAAAGCCAAAGCGAAAGCCGCGGCGGCCTCGAGCAACGGTTCCGGCCCGGTCGCGGCCGAGTCCCACTCCTAGCTCAGCGGCCTTTCGCGCTAGCGGATCAGTTCGCCGCTGACTTCGAACGGCAGGCCGTCGGTCAGGTAGAGCCAGTCGAGGCGGCGGGCGCTGAAGCCGCGAGCGCGGGCGTCGGCGTTGACGACCACCGCAGTGATCCGGGAGAAGCGGCCGGGGCGCCGCAGCCGCACCGTCAGCCGCCCTCCGCCCTGCTTGAAGTTGATCCGCGAGATCGTGCGGCCGTGCCGCTCGCTGCCGAGCCGGCCCACCAGCGCCAGGCCGGCCGCGGTCCCGACCGGAGCCGTCAGGTGCACGACCACGGCGCGGCCGCGGGGCGCCCCGACCCGCAGGAGCTGGAAGGTCGTGTGGTTGAGGAAGCGGGTCAGCGGCGCGCCGCCGAGCGGCAGGTGCCCCTGGCGCGGCACGTCGGGGAAGAGGCGGCTCTCGCGGAACCCCTTCCCGGTCCGCCACTCGGGCACGTCGGCGGCGAAGCGGGTGAAGTCCCGGCTGAAGTCTGATGGCCCGGCGGCGCGGATCGCCCGTTCGTAGCTGGCGACCGAGAAGCCGCCCGGTTTGGCATCGATCGCCCCGGCCCAGGCCTTGCGGATGATCGACTCGCCGTAGCGGCGGGCCAGCCACTGGTTCCAGACGGCGCTGCCGTACTCCTTGATCGAGCTCGCCGTCAGCGGCGTTTCCCACAGCTTCACCCAGCGGCGGACATAGCGCAGGTAGTCGTCGATGCCGTTATAGACCTGGTCCTCCATCCAGGTCGCGGTCGACTCGGCGAACCAGGGGTCCTGGTAGGCGTCGTAGCCGAACTGGAGGATGTGGTTGTACTCGTGGGCGAAGGTCACCTCGAGGTCGTTGGCCGGCTTCGTGCCGGGGAACTCGAAGGCGCTGTAGTCGTTGTCGAGGACGAGGTAGCCGTGCAGCCGCCGCGGGATCCGGTGGTCCTTGGTCGCCTGGCCGCGGTCGGGCGCCGCGTAGCCGAACAGTTCGCCGCCGATCTGCGAGAGGTAGACATCGGTCTTGCCGTTGCGGCCGCCCTGGTGGCCGTCGCTGCGCGGCTCTCGCCAACCCAGCTTCTCGTTCTCGATCTGGTGCACGTGTTCGGCGACCCGCAACACCCGTTCGACGAAGTCGGGGACGCCGTCGCCGTTGCGGTCGCCGAGGTTGGGGGCGTCGAGCCCTTGGTCGACCCAATGGACGCAGAAATGCGGCGAGCAGGCGGGCGAGTTCTTCGCCTCCGGGACCGAGTAGGCGTTGCGGTTGGGGTCCGGGTTGTCGGTCGGCCGCGCCCGCGGCATCAGGAACGGCTTCTGCGATTCCGAAGCGAGGGTCGCTTCCCCGAGGTCGGAGGCGGCGTGGGCAGCGGGCGCCACGGCGAGGGCCAGTAGCAGCGCCGCCGAGGTTCCGACCAGGTGGCGCCGGCGGTTCCGCATGCCCGGAAAACCCTAGCGGGAGGAAAAAGTCGCTCTCTTGACGATGAAGATGATGCGCGGGTAATAGCCTCCGCGAGCCCGATGCGTGTAGCCCTCGCCCAGATCAACCCCACCGTCGGCGCGATCGACGCCAACGCGGCGAAAGTGGCCGGGTGGATCGGCCGAGCCCGCGACGAGGGCGCCGAGCTGGTGATCTTCCCCGAGCTCTGCATCCCCGGCTACCCCGCCGAGGACCTCTACCTGAAGCGCCACTTCCTCGCCGCCAATCAGCGCGCGGTCGAGGAGCTGGCGCGGGGGACGAGCGGGATCACGGCCCTGGTCGGCTTCGCCGAGCCGGTCGCCGACCCGGCCGATGCCCGCCACGCCTACAACTCGACCGCGGTGCTCGCCGACGGCGCCCTGCAGGCGGTCTACCGCAAGAACCGCCTCCCCAACTACTCGGTCTTCGACGAGCAGCGCTACTTCGTCCCCGGCGCCGAGCCGCTTTCGATCCAGGTCGGCGGGCTCGGCACCGGCTTGACGATCTGCGAGGACGTCTGGCTCCCCGGCGGCCCGGCGCAGGAAGAGGCCGAGGCGGGTGCGCGGCTGATCGCCAACCCCTCCGGCTCCCCCTACCACCGCGGCAAGGGGCGCGAGCGGGAAACGATGTTCTGCGAACGCTCGCGCGCCTACGGCGCCTACTTCGCCTTCTGCAACCTGGTCGGCGGCCAGGACGAGCTGGTCTTCGACGGGCAGAGCCTCGTCACCGCCCCCGACGGCAGCGTGATCGCGCGGGCGGCGCAGTTCGAGGAGGAGCTCCTGGTCTGCGAGATCCCATCGCAGGGGCCTGCGCGCCTGGCCGAGCCGCTCGGCGACCTCGACGAGGTCTACGAGGCGCTGGCGCTCGGGCTCGGGGACTACGTGCGCAAGAACGGCTTCAAGCACGTCGGCGTCGCCCTCTCCGGCGGCATCGACTCGGCGCTGGTGGCGATGCTCGCCGCTGACGCGGTCGGGCCGGAGGCGCTCTCCTGCGTCGTCATGCCTTCCCCCCACTCCAGCGGCGAGACCCAGCAGGACGCCCGCGACATTGCCGCCAACCTCGGCTGCGAGCTGATCGAGATCGCGATCGAGCCGATGATGGCGGGCTACGAAGAGGCGCTCGCCGGGCTGATGGGGCCCGACGAGGAGCCCGCGGCGGGCGAGGACGAGGTGCCGCGCGACCCGGCGCGGCCCTCCGAGCCTGACCTCGCCGCCGAGAACATCCAGGCCCGGATCCGCGGCAACCTGATGATGGCCCTCTCCAACCGCCACGGCTGGCTGGTCCTGACCACCGGCAACAAGAGCGAGATGTCGGTCGGCTACGCGACCCTCTACGGCGACATGGCGGGCGGCTTCGCGGTGATCAAGGACGTGCCGAAGCAGCTCGTCTACGACCTGGTGCGGCGCCGCAACGAGCGCGAGGGGCGCGAGCTGGTACCGGCGAGCGTGCTCGAGCGGGCACCCTCGGCGGAGCTGCGGCCCGACCAGCGCGACGAGGACTCGCTGCCACCCTACGAGCTGCTCGACCGCATCCTCGAGAGCTACGTCGAGCGCGACCAGGGCCGCGAGGAGATGATCGCCGCCGGGATGCCGGCCGAGACCGTCGACGAGGTGATCCGGTTGGTCGACCGGGCCGAGTACAAGCGTCGCCAGGCGGCCCCGGGGATCCGGATCACGCCCCGCGCGTTCGGCAAGGACCGGCGGCTGCCGATCACGAATCGCTTCGGCGGATAATCCAGAGCGCGAGAACCAAGCCTGACAAGGACGCAGGGAGCGTGGCGTGCTCTGCACGCGAGCGACCGAGGACGCCGTCAGGCGCCGGTTATCGCGCTCTGGGGCGGACCGCGATGGTCATCGTCGAGAGCGCACACAGCTTGCCCTCGTCGTTCAGGACCTCGCACTCCCAGATCCAGGTGGTGCGGCCGCGGTGGCGGGCCACTGCGCGCACTTCCACCGAGCCCGAGGTGACGGGCCGGATGAAGCTGACGTCGATCGACTGGCCCATCGCCGTCATGCCGTCGTCGTAGACGGCGCCGGCGGTCGCCCAAGAGCAGACGCTCTCGACCAGGGTTGACATCACGCCCCCGTGCATCAGCCCGAACGGCTGGCGCAGGTCGTCGCGGACGGCGACCCGTGCCCGAGCGTCATCGGGGTCGTTGCTGAGCCACTCGGTCCCGATCAGCTCGTCGAGATGCTGCGGCTTAACCTGAGCGTCCTCGTTCACAGCTGGGCACCCTAATAGGCTTGCGCCCTCGTGGCCCTGAGTGACGACCAGAAAGCGATCCTGCGGCTGCTGGCGCAGCGGGGTGCGGCCGGCTACGACGACCTTGCGGCGCTGATGGGGATCTCGGTGGACGAGGTCCACGCGCGGGCTGAGCAGGCGGCGGCCGACCTCGAAGCGGAAGGGATACCGGCGCCTGAGATTCCGGCGCCGGGGAGCGAGGAGGGGCCCCCCTCCGTCGCGAAAGATGGGGAGGCTCCTCCGGGGGGGCCCTCCTCGCCCGAAGCGCCGAAACCGGTGGCGCCGGCCGGGGAGAAGAAAGCTGCCCCTGAGCCGAAAGCTGCATCGAAGCCGAAGCCGGAGCCCGTCAAGCCGATTCCGCATCACGAGCATGGGCATGGGCCTAAAGAGATTGCTCATGAGGCGAAGCTGCTGGAGAACCGGGGGTTGTGGGCGATCCTGGCGGGAATTGCGATCGTGGTGCTGTTCGTCGTCATCCTCTTCGTTGCCGGTAGCGGCGGCGGCGATGACTCTTCGAGCACCAACGCATCGGCATCGCAGAGCGACTGCGAAACGCCGACTGCCGCGGCGCCGAAGCCGAACGGCAAAGCGCTCGCGGTCCTGGCCGCCTCGGCGATCAAAGCCGGGAAAGAACCGACGCGGGCGGTGCTGAACCCGGTCGACGGCAGCGAAGCCCGCGGGCTCGTCGTCTTCGGGCGGGTGAAAAACAGCCTCGCCCTTCAGGTTGCCGCCGAAGGGCTCGGCCCGCTCCCCTCCTGCGGCGGCTACACGGTCTGGCTCGCCGCCTCGCCGACGAAGATGCTGCCGCTTGCATCCACCGAAGTGACCGAAAACGGGCAGATCAGGGCTCAGGTCGAAGTGCCGGTCGAAATCCTCGCCTACCTGGCCAACGAAACCTTCGACCAGATCGCGATCACCGCCACCGACGAATCGCAGTTGAAAGCCTCACTGGCGCAAGCGACGAAAGCGAAAAAGGCACCGGACTACACCGGCACCGAAGTCCTCCGCGGCACCATCAGCGGCCCGATCGTCGGCGTGGCCAAGAAATAGCGCGCGTTCCGTTGCTTGTTTGTCAGTTGTTCTTGAGCTAACTAGCCTCGGCTCATGGGATCCGATCGGCCGGGAAGGGCCGTCCTCTGCGGACTGCTCTGCGCCTGCACGCTGGGGCTTGCCGTTCTGGCTTCAGGGTGTGGCGGTGGCGGCTCTGAGGATTCGAACGCCGCGGCGACGGTGAAGAAGGTCGAATCAGGCCCGACCGAAGCGACCCTGCACGCGATCGAAGGCAGCGGCGTCTCAGGAAAGGTGGTCTACATAGAACAGCCTTCCGGGTTGCCGCTGATGAAGATTCGGCTGCAAGGAGTTCATAAGGCGACCGGCGAGACGCAGTACTTCATCTGGCAGATGGGCTCCCGGCACCACATGACCTCCTTCGCCAGCTATCACGTCCCTCACGGGAGCAGGCTCTCGGTCAATCTGGAACCCAGCCCTGAGTCGTTGGGCTGGCTGAAGGAAGGGAGCAAGACGCAGATGCTGATTACCCGGGTGGCGAATGACGACGATTTCTTTGCTTCGGAGGAAGATTGGCCAAATGCTGAAGATCCGACTGAAATCGGCGTGCCGGTCGCCCGCGGCACCTTCACCGGTGCCCTGGTAGGGGCAGCGGCCGGTTAATCCTCCGGCAGCAGCTTGCCCGGGTTCATGATCCCGGCCGGATCGAGCTGCTCCTTGACTGCGCGAAGAACGTCCAGGCCGGCCTGCCCCACCTCGGCCTCCATGTAGGGGCGGTGGTCGCGGCCGATCGCGTGGTGGTGGGTGATGGTGCCGCCGTGGGCGACGATCGCCTCGGAGGCGGCCTGCTTGACCGCCTGCCACTGCTCGAGCTCGGCGCCGCGGCGGGCGCGGGAGATGAAGGTGAAGTAGAGCGAGGCGCCGTCGGCATAGGCGTGGGAGAGGTGGCAGAAGACGAGGCCCGGCGTCCCCTGCGCGTCCAGGGCGCTGCGGATCGCCTCGCCGACCGCCGCATGCAGCTCCTCCAGGCGGCTCCAGGTGTGTGAGGTCTCGAGCGTCTCCACCATCGCTCCCTTCTCCATCAGGGTGTCGCGGAGGTAGGGGCCGTGGTAGCGGCCGTGCTCCCAGGCGCGCCCGGCGGCCTGGCCGAGGTAGGCGGCGCCGCCCGCCCGGAGGGCACGGACGGTGAGCGCGCGCTTCCGCGCGACGTGCTCCTCGTCGCCCTCGAAGCCGACGATCATCAGCGCGCCGCCGCGGCGCTTGCGCAGGCCGAGGTAGCCGCCGAAGAGCCGCCCGCTGAGGCCGCGCGGACCGGAGAGCGCCAGCGAGCCGTCGGTCTCCTCCTCGTCGGAGACGCGGATGATCTCCGGCAGGCCGGGCCCCTGCGCGAGCCCGCGCACGATCTCCGAGCCCGCCTCGAAGGACTCGGCCATCCAGGCCTCGTAACGCTTGACGACGGGCGCCCGCCGCACCCGCACGGTCACGTCAGGGATCACGCCGAGGACTCCCTCCGAGCCGATCACCAGCTCCCGCAAGGCGGGCCCGGCGGCGGTGTGCGGAGTCTCCAGGGTGCTCAGCTTGTCGGCCGGAGCCAGCAGCCGCACCGAGCTGACCAACGCGTCGAAGCGCCCATAGCCGCTTGAGGCCTGCCCGGCGCTGCGGGTCGCGGCGAAGCCGCCGACCGTCGCGTACTCGAACGACTGCGGGAAGTGGCCGAGGGTGAGGCCGAAGCGGGCCAGCGCCGCCTCCGCCTCAGGTCCGCGGAGGCCGGCCCCGAGGCGCGCGGTCAGCGAACGCTCGTCGACGACGACGTCGCGCAGGGCGCCGAGGTCGAGGCTGATCAGCCGGCCGTGGCCGCCGCGCACCGGCTCGATCCCGCCGACCACGCTGGTACCGCCACCGAAGGGAACGACCGCGACCCCCTCCGCCGCACAGACCTCCAGCACCCGCTTCAGCGCGGAGGCGCTGCGCGGCATCACGACCGCGTCGGGAGCCGCCTCCAGGGTCCCGCTGCGCAGTCGCGCCAGGTCGACGTAGCCGCGGCCGACGGCGTGGCGCAACCGGTCCTCTTCGTCAACGAAGACGTTCTCCTCCCCCACCGCCTCGACCAGCGTTCGCGGTAGCGCCTCCGCCGCCGGCAACTCGAAGTTCTCCAGAGCGCGAGCCAACGGCCAAGCCTCGAGCTCCTCGATCCGCTCCCGCAGCACCCCCAGCGCCGCGTCATCAAGCCCCGGCTCCACCGTGGGGTCCCCCCACCCCCACCACTTCGCGTCCCGCCGGGGCAACTGCATCAGATTTCCCCCCTGGAAGGTAGGAAATTTGATGCAGTTCGGGAGGCGTGCTCCGTCATACCAGGGCGCTTTCGAGGCCGTCGAGCGCTTCGTCGAGGATCTCCTTGCGGGCGCGACGCATCAGCGGGGAGCCGAACTTCGACATCCCTTTCAGGGTCTGCTCCTCGGTCAGGCTGACCTCGGTGGCGTCGCCGCGCTCGCGCAGGCCGATCTCGACCCGCAGCGCTTTCAGGTGCCGCTCGAACGGCGTCCCCTCAAGCTCCTGCTCCCAGACATAGCGCTCGCGCTCGGCCGAGCTGACGCAGCGGAAGTCGGCGCGCACGCCCCGGCCCTCCGCCGTCTGCAGCACCTTGGTCCACGCCGTCCGCTTCCCGCCCGGCTTGGCGTCGACGTTCTCGACCCGCGCCGTCCGCGGCCACCAGCGCGGCAGGCTGTAGGGATCGGAGACGAGCTTCCAGACCGCGGCGACCGGCGCCTCGATCTCGCGCGTGCGGGTGACGCGCGCCACTCAGTCGCCGGCGAGCCGGCGCAGGTCCCGGACGAGCAGGAGGTGCTTGAGATGAGAAACGGTCGCCGCCAGGCTCTCCAGGCTCTGCAGCGCCTCTTTGCGGCGCTCGGGGTTGCGCGAGCGCAGCGAGGGCCCGAGCAGCGCTTCCAGCAGGTTCGCCTCGCGGTCGGCCGAGGAGCGGAAGACGCGCAGGTTCCGCGCTCCGACTCCCACTCGCGAGAGCTCGTTGGCGGCGCGGACGATCTCCCGGTCGGTCTCGTCGTAGACGGTCTTGCCCTCGCGTTTCTCCGGCTGCACGATCCCGAAGTTCTCAAGCTCGCGGATCAGCTCCTCGCGGGCGCCGGTCTCCTCGACGATCTCCTCCAGGGTCAGATAGGCGCGCGAGGTGTCGACCAGGATCGCCCGCCGCACGTTGCTGCCCGCAGGCTTGCGCTCGGCACCGTCGCCGCCGCCGAAGGCCAGGTCGCCGCCGGAGGCGAGCTCCTGGCGGATCACCCGCAGCGGCAGGAACTCGTCGCGCTGCAGTCGCAGGATCGTCCGCAGGCGTTCGACGTCCGACTGGCTGTAGAGGCGGTAGCCGCCGGAGGTCCGCCGCGGGTTCAGCAGCTTCTGGTCCTCGAGGTAGCGGATCTTCGAGATCGAGACGTCGTCGAATTCGCTCTGGAGGATTTTGCAGACGGCGCCGATCGTCAGCGCCTTGCGCGGCCTGCTCGGCGCCTCGGCGCTGCGGTTGGTGTGCCCGGAGACGGTCATCGCTAGCGCTCCAGGTAGCTCAGCTTGTACTTGCCGACCTGGATCTCGTCGCCGTCGGCGAGCCGGTGGGACTCGATCCGGCGCCGGTTCACGTAGGTGCCGTTGAGCGAGCCGAGGTCGTCGATGTAGAGGCCGTCGCGGCGACGCACCAGCAGGGCGTGGTTGCGGGAGACGGTGACGTCGTCGAGGAAGACGCCGGCGTCGGGGCTGCGGCCGATCGAGACCCGCTCCTCGGCGATGCTGAAGCTCTCCCCCGCGCGACCGCCGCCGCTGCGGATCACCAGCGCGGCGCCGCTCTCCTCGACCACCTCGTCGATGTCGACCGGCTGCATCTCGCCGGTCTCGTCGACCCGGTAGGTCATCGTCGTCGGTTCGTCGCCCTCTTTCGGCCCGCCGAGGTAGGCACCGCACTTCTGGCAGTAGTTCGCGCCCTCAGGGTTCGCGAAGCCGCACTCGGGGCAGTGGATCGCCATGAGGGTTCCCGCTAGGCGGCGGGCTCGTCCTCCGACAGCGGCTGCGCCCGGCCCGCGAGGATCTGGGTCAGCTGCTCGACGTCGTCGCCGGAGATCACCGACTCCCCCGCCTCGCGTTTGTGCCGCAGGCGGTTGACCAGCTCGGCCCGCAGGATGTCGATCTTCCCGTGCAGGACGCGGCGCTTGTAGGAGATCTCGTTCTCCTCCGCGGTCAGGTTGTCGATCATGTCCTTCAGCTCCTTGTCGCTGAGGGAACCGAGATCGGGAAAGGTGTCCTCCATCGTGCTCCTAACTCGAGGAGGCGTGGCCTCCGTTTGGCGAGAGCCGATGATAACCCCCTGCGGGCAAAAGGTTCAACCGCAGGTTAAGGGTTTGAGTCGATCTGAAGCTCAGCTTGCAGGGCGTCGGGCGCGGACGGCCCGCATCCCGGCCCGGGCGTAGAGCACGGTGGCGAGGATCGCCGTCGCCAGCCCCCAGAGGACGAGCGCGGTCGCGACCCAGCCCGGCGACAGCAGCGCCAGCCAGATCCCGCCCATCAGCGGGAAGACCGAGATCCGGCCGGGCCAGTTGACCTCGATGTCGACGCCGTGGCGGAGGCCGTACTCGGCGAGGATCAGCATCGAGAGCTCGCGCAGCGCCATCAGCGCCAGCGCCCAGCGCGGCAGCAGCTCGAAGCTCCAGCAGACCACGGCGCCCGCGAGGATCGTCAGCCGGTCGACGAGCGGGTCGAGCAGGGCGCCCATGCGGCTGTACTGGCCGGTGATCCGGGCGAGGATGCCGTCGAGGTAGTCGCCCGCGGCGATCGCCCAGAAGACCATCGCCGAGGCGAACGAGGTCCCGTCCTCGGTGTTGTAAGCGAGGACGAGAAAGACCGGCAGCGCTGCGAGGCGGACGTAGCCGACCGCGTTCGGGATCGTCCAGGGCCGCAGCGGCTCGCCTTTGCGGGTCGAGGGCGGCGGCGGCGCGCTGCGGTCTAATCCGAAGAGGCGGCGCACGCGGCCGCGGCCGAAGGGGTCCCGATCAGTCATCGAGGAGCGACAGCGCCTGCGCGGCGGCGTCCTCCAGGGGCAGCTTGTGCTCGGCGCCGCCGGCGCGCACCGTCGCCTCGACGACGCCTTCGGCGAGGCCGCGGCGGCCGGCGACGATCCGCACCGGGCAGCCGATCAGCTCGGCGTCGGTCAGCTTCTCCCCCGGCCCCGCGTCGCGGTCGTCGTAGAGAACCTCGGCGCCGGCCTCGAGCAGCTGCTCGTAGAGCTTGTCGGCGGCTTCGCGCTCCGGCTCCCCCGCCTTCGCCAGGGAGACGAGGTGGATCTGCCAGGGAGCGATCGACTTCGGCCAGACGATTCCGCGCTCGTCGGCACCCTGCTCGATCGCGGCGGCGACGATCCGTGCCGGGCCGATCCCGTAGCAACCCATCACCACCGGGTGTTCGGCGCCGTTCTCGTCGAGGTAGGTGGCGCCGAGCGGCTCCGAGTAGCGACTGCCGAGCTTGAAGATGTTGCCGACCTCGATCGCGGTCTCGATCTCGATCGCGCCGCCGCCGGGGGCGATGTCGCCGGCCTCGACCTTGCGCACGTCCATCTCGTAGGCCTCGAAGTCGCGCGCGGGGTCGACTCCCCGCAGGTGGGTGCCGGGCTTGTTGGCGCCGGTGACGTAGGAGTCGCCGCTCAGCGCCGCGTCCTTGATGATCGGCAGGCCGCTGCCGACGGGCCCGAGGTAGCCGACTGGACCGAGCGCCTCCTCGATCTCCTCGGCGCTCGCCTGGCGGAAGTCGGTTTTCATCCCGTTGCGCAGCTTCGTCTCGTTCAGCCGGTGGTCGCCGCGCAGCAGCACGAGGACCATGCCGCGGCCCTCGACGACGATCGGCAGCGTCTTGATGAAGGCGCCCTGCGGTAGCCCTAGGTGCTCGGCGACCGTCTCGACCTTGGTCATCCCCGGGGTCTCGACCTCCTCCGGCGAGTCGAGCGCGGCCGGCAGCTCGACCGGCTGCGGCTCGGCCGAGGCGATCTCGACGTTGGCGGCATAGCCATGCGCCAGCGCCACCTCGTCCTCGCCCGCCGGGCAGGGGGCCATGAACTCGTCGGCGTCGGAGCCGCCCATCATCCCGACGTCGGACTCGACCCGGTACCAGCGCACCCCGCAGCGATCGAGGATCCGCCCGTAGGCCTCGGCCTGCAGCTCATAGGAGCGGGCCAGGCCCTCCTCGTCGCGGTCGAAGGAATAGGCATCCTTCATCGTGAACTCGCGGGTGCGCAGGACGCCGGCCCGCGGGCGCGGCTCGTCGCGCTCCTTGGTCTGGATGTGGAAGAGCATCAGCGGCAGGTCTCGGTAGGAGCGCACGTCCCGCGCCACGTGCGTGGTCACCGCCTCCTCGTGCGTCATCGCCAGGACCAGCGGCGAGCCCTTGCGGTCCTGCAGCTTGAAGAGCTCCTCGATCGCGTACCGCCCCGTCTTCTCCCAGGGCTCGGCCGGCATCAGCAGCGGCATCAGCATCTCCTGGCAGCCGATCCGCTCCATCTCCTCGCGGATGATCTGCTCGACCTTCCGCTCCACCCGCCACCCGGCAGGCAGATACGACCACAACCCCGCCCCCAGCTGCCGGATCAACCCCGCCCGCACCATCAACTTGTGCGAGACGGCCTCCGCATCGGCAGGCGCGTCCTTCAGCGTCGGCAGGAAGGTCTGAGAGAGGCGGCTCACGGACGAAACCTATCCACTGGGTGGGCGCGTCGAGTTATGCGCCCATATGGACGCATAAAGCGACACGTTCGACTCAGGCCCGCGTAAAGCGACGACCCGCCGTCGGCGAGGCCTCCTCGTCGAGGAGGACTTTGTCGGACTCGCCTCGTTCTACGGCTTCGGCCTCCATTGCGGCGATCTTCTCGGGGGTGAGATCGCCGGCGTTTTCACGCTCGATGTTGGCGACCCACTCGGCGCCCTCCTGCGATTCGGCCTCGTCGAACTCGACCTGGCCGCCGCGGTCGAGCGACTTGTCGATCTCCTCGAAGAGGGTGTCGACGAGCTTGGCCTGCGGGACCTTGCGCAGCGGTTTGCCGCCGGCGAAGATCAGGCCCTCGTTCTTGGCCCCGGCGATGCCGAAGTCGGCGTGGCTCGCCTCGCCGATCCCGTTGACCGCGCAACCGAGGACGGCGACCTCGACCGGCTCCTCGTAGCCTTCCAGCCGCTGCTCGATTTCCGCCACCACCGAGTCCATGTCGAACTGGAGGCGGCCGCAGGTCGGGCAGGCGATCAGAACCGGGCCGCGCTCGCGCAGCTGCAGCGCCTTGAGGATCTCCCAGCCGACTTTGACCTCCTCCTCCGCGTGGAAGGTCGAGAGGCTGATCCGGATCGTGTCGCCGATCCCGTCGGCGAGCAGCGTCCCCAGACCGACGGCCGATTTCAGCGAGCCGCCCCACTTCGTCCCCGCCTCGGTGACGCCGAGGTGCAGCGGGTAGGGAATCTTCTCCGAGAGCAGGCGATTGGCGGCGATCGTGTTCGGCACGTTGGTCGACTTGATCGAGACCTTGAAGTTCTCGAAGTCGAGGCCCTCCATCAGCTCGACGAACTCGACTGCGGCGGCGACCAGCGCCTCGACCGGCGCTTCGCGCTCAAGCGCGTGCAGGTGCTTGGGCAGCGAGCCGGAGTTGACGCCGATCCGCATCGGCACCCCCTTGGCGTTCGCCTTCTCGGCGACCTCGGCGACTTTCTCGCGGCCGCCGATGTTGCCCGGGTTGAGGCGGATGCAGTGGGCGCCGGCGTCGATCGCTTTCAGCGCCAGCGTGTGGTTGAAGTGGATGTCGGCGATCACCGGGATCGGCGATTCCTTGACGATCGTCTTCAGCGCCTCGGCGTCCTGCTCGCGCGGCACCGCGCAGCGGACCAGGTCGGCCCCCGCGTCGGCGACCTTGCGGATCTGCTCCATCGTCGCCGCCAGGTTCGCGGTCTCGGTCTTGGTCATCGTCTGCACGGCGACCGGGGCGCCGCCGCCGATCGGCACGTTGCCGACCCAGATCTGCCTTTTTGAAGCCATATATGAAGCTTATTGAGCCGGGAGGGCGGGCCGGTTGAACCTGCTGGGCGCGGGAACCGTATCCCGCCCAGATGAGGAGGGGGATCCGTCTCTTTGCGTTGGCGACGGCGGTTGCCGCCGTGCTGGCGGCTGCCCCGACGGCGCAGGCGACCTTCCACCTGATCAAGGTGCGCGAGGTCTACGCTGGGACCAGCGACGACAGCTACGTCGAGCTGCAGATGTACGCCGCCGGCCAGACCTTCCTCACCAACCACGCGATGACCGTCTACAACGCCGCCGGGACCCTCGTCCACAGCTCGAAATTCACCAGCGGCCTCGCCAACGGCCAGAACCAGGCGACGGTGCTGGTCGGAGACACCGGCGTGCAGGCGAAATTCGGCGTGGCGCCGGACCTGGTCGACGCCGAACTGGCGATCCCGGCCGCGGGCGAGGCCGCCTGCTGGAACGCCGGGGGGCTGCCGTCCGACTGCGTCGCCTGGGGTAACTTCAGCGGCGCCGGCGCCCTGCAGGCCGCGACCGGCACCACCGTCGGCTCGCCGGCTTCGCCGGGCGGGATCACCCCCGGCAAGGCGATCCGGCGCTCGATCGCCCCGGCTGCTCGACCCTGCTCGAGGAGAGCGACGACACCAACGACAGCGCCACCGACTTCGCCGAGGTCACCCCGGCACCGCGCGACAACGCCGGCGCGATCAGCGAGAAAACCTGTCCCGGCCCGCCCAACACGGTGATCGACGAACGGCCTCCGGCCACCACCGAAGAGACGACGGCCTTCTTCGACTACGAAGCGCCGACGGCGACCAGCTACGAATGCCGGCTTGACGCGGCCGCGTTCAGCCCCTGCCCCTCGTTCGGCATCGAATACACCGATCTGGCCGTGGGCAGCCACAGCTTCCAGGTCCGCGGCGTCAACGCCGCGGGGACCGACCCGACGCCCGCCTCCTACAGCTGGAAAGTGGAGGGCCCGACAGGCTCACCGGCGCCCGAGCCGGCGCCCGGTCCCGAAAGTCCCCCGAGCGCCGCGCCTACCGCCGGCGGTAGCGGTAGTCCCAGCGCCGCCGTCCCGGCCCCCGTCGCCTCTCTCGTCTTCGTCAAGAAGCCGTCCGCAAGGACGACCGACCGCACCCCCACCTTCCGGTTCCGCTCCGAGCCGTCGGGAGCGGGCTTCCAGTGCGCCGTCGACAAAAGCGCCTACCGCGCCTGTCGCTCTCCTTTCACCCCGCCGAAGCCGCTCTCCTTCGGCGCCCACAGGCTCCGGGTCCGCACCATGGACCCCGACAGCCCGCTCCTCAGCTTCCACTTCCGGGTCGTTCGGGGCTCCAGATGAGAGGGCTTCGCGCGCTCTCCCCCCTGGTGGCTATGGCAGTTGCAGTGCTGGCGTTCGGCGCCGGACCCGCAACGGCCACCTTCCACCTGATGCAGATCCGCGAGGTCTACCCAGGCTCGCTCGCGGCCCCGGGTTCCCAGTACGTCGAGCTGCAGATGTGGGCGAGCGGCCAGAACCACGTCGGAGGACATGTCCTGCGCAGCTACGACGCATCGGGGGCGGTCACCGGCACTTCCACCTTTACCCACGATGTGGCAGCGGGAGCGAACCAGAGCACGCTGCTGCTGGCGACGCCGCAGGCCGAAGCCCAGTTCGGGGTCGTCGCCGATGCCGCGCTGGCGGGGAGCATCTCCCCCGCCGGCGGTGCCGTCTGCTGGGAGACGATCGACTGCGTCTCCTGGGGCAGCTTCAGCGGCACCCTTCCGAGCCCCGCCGGAGCGCCCGCCGCACCAGGCGGTATCCCGGACGGGATGACGCTGCGTCGCATGATCGGTCGCGGCTGCGCGACCCTCCTCGACCCGCCCGACGACAACGACGCGAGCGCCGAAGACTTCGCTGTCGTCTCGCCGCTGCCCCGCCCGAACTCAGCGCCGCCGACGGAGCAGCCGTGCACCGCCGGGGGCGGCGGAACCGGTGGGAGCGGCGGTGGCTCCGGCGGAACCGATGGGAGCGGTGGCGCCGGAGCGGCCGGCGGCCTCGACACCTTCCTGCGCCGCAAGCCGCCCCACCGCACCGACGACCGCACCCCGAGCTTCCGCTTCACCGCAAGCGACGACGGCGCCCGCTTCGAATGCAGGCTCGACGGCAAGCCCTACCGCAGATGTCGCTCGCCCTTCACCACGCGCCCGCTGCGCCCCGGCAGGCATCGCTTCCTCGTCCGCGCCCGCAGCGGAGGCGAGATCGACGCCAGCCCCGCCTCCTGGCGCTTCCGCGTGCTGCCGTCGCGCTAGCGGGTTTCGAAGCCTTCGCCGGTGATCCGGCCGATGTCGTTGGAGAGTCCGATGAACATCAGCACCAGGACCAGGGCGAACCCGATCACGGTCGCCCGCTCGATCACCCGCAGCGAGACCGGCCTGCCGCGCACCTTCTCGACCAGTGCCCAGAGGATGTGACCGCCGTCGAGCGGCAGGATCGGCACCAGGTTGATCAGGCCGAGCGAGAGGCTGACGAGGGCGAGCAGAAGCAGCGCCTTTTCCAGTCCATGTTCGACCACCTGGTGGCCGACGTCGCTGATCCCGACCACGCTGGAGACCTGCTTGCGCTGCTCGGATTCGAACAGGTGGGTGAAGACGTGGAAGGTGCCGGAGGTGACTTCCCAGATCGAGCCGCCGGCTTCCGAGGCGGCCTTCCACGGGCCGAAGTCGAGCGTGCGGCTGCCGTAGGCAAAGCCGACCAAGCTCCGCTTGGCTTCCTTGTCGTAGCGGGGGTAGATCGAGAAGGTCTTGGACTGCCCGTCGCGTTCGACCTCCAGCCGCACCGGCGTCGCGGCGATGCATCCGTCCATCTGCTTGCCGGCGCATTTGTGCGAGCCGACGGTTTCGCCGAACTTCACCAGCCGGTCTTCGGTCGCGAGACCGCTGAAGCTCTTGCCGTCGATTGCGACGATGCGATCCCCCGGCTGCAGCACCTTCGCCGCCGGCATTCCGGATTTCACTTCCCCCACCCGCTGGTCGACCTGTTGCCGGCCGTTGGCCAGGTAGACGCCGAACAGGATCAGGAACGCCAGCACGATGTTGACCGCCGGCCCCGCCGCCACGACCACGATCCGCTTCCAGACCGGCTTGCGGAAGTAGGCGTTCTCGGCGTGCTCCGGAGGGACGTCCTCCTCCGGGTTCATGCCGGTGATTTTCACGTAGCCGCCGAGCGGGATCGCTTTGACGCCGTACTCGGTTTCGCCGCGCCTGAACGACCAGATCGTCGGCCCGAAGAAGAGGAAGAAGCGCTCGACCCGCATCCCGGTCGCCTTGGCGGCGATGAAGTGGCCGCCCTCGTGAATCATGATCAGGAAACAGAAGCCGATGAAGACCCAGAGCCAGCTCATGCGGGCGTCAGCTCCCTGACCTGCGCCTGGCTGCGTTCGCGGGCCTCGGCATCGGCGGCGAAGAGGTCGTCGAAGTGGCTCACGGCTTGGGCAGGCATCTCCTCCAGAACACGCTCGATCACCGCGGGGATCGCCGTGAACGGGATCCGCTCCCCGAGGAAGGCGGCGACGGCGACCTCGTCGGCGGCGTTGAGGACGGTCGGTGCGGTGCCGCCGGCGCGACCGGCCTCCAGCGCCAGGCGCAGGCAGGCGAAGGTGTCGAGGTCGGGCGCCTCGAAGGTCAGCGAGCCGGCTGCGGCGAGATCGAGGCGCGGCACGTCGACGTCGGCCCGCTCGGGGTAGTGGAGCGCGTAGGAGATCGGCACCCGCATGTCGGGATAGCCGAGGTGCGCGAGCGAGGAGCCGTCGACCAGGTGGATCAGCGAGTGGACCAGCGACTGCGGGTGGACGACGACCTCGATCCGCTCGTAGGGGACGGTGAAGAGGTGGTGGGCCTCGATCGCCTCGAAGCCCTTGTTCATCAGCGTCGCCGAGTCGATCGTGATCCTCCCTCCCATCCGCCAGGTCGGATGCGCGAGGGCGTCGGCGACGCTGACGTCGGCGAGGTCGTCGCGGCCGCGGAAGGGGCCGCCGGAGGCAGTCAGCACCAGCCGCTCGACCGTCCCCGGCGCCTCGGCGCCGATCAGCTGGAAGAGCGCCGAGTGCTCGGAGTCGACCGGCAGCAGCCGCGTCCCCGTCGCCTCGGCCAGCGCCATCACCAGCTCGCCGCCGAGGACCAGGCTCTCCTTGTTGGCGAGGGCGACGTCGATCCCCTCGGTGAGGGCGACGATCGTCGAGCCGAGGCCGGCCGCGCCGACGATCGAGTTGAGGACGAGATCGGCGCCGGAGGAGACGATCAGCTCGCGAATCCCCTCCTCGCCCTCGAGAACCCGGCCGCTCCAGGCCCCCCGCGCCCGCTCCGCCGCCTCCCCGTCAGCCAGCGCCACCGTCGGTACCCCGTGCTCGCGCGCCTGCTCGACCACCGTCTCCCAACCGGAGCTGGCCGCCAGGCCGACGGCCTGCAGCTCATCCGAGCGCCCGATCACTTCCAGCGCCTGCGTTCCGATGGACCCGGTCGACCCGAGTACGAGGACCTTCTTCATGCCTGACAGAGGATAGGGACCGGCTATTCCGCCAAGCCGCCGAGGAACCAGAAGGGGCTGCGGGAGCGCTCGGCGTAGGCCTCGCGCCAGGTCCCCTCGACCGCGACGGTGCTGCCGGGCGGCACCTCGAAGCGGACCCGCTCGGCTAGCTGGTTGGCGCTGTCCTCGTCGGCGGCTCCGAGGAGGACGTACTTCCAGCGGTGGACGCTGCGCAGTCCCTCGGCATCGAGCCGTTCCACCAGTTCCTTCGCCTCCGCATGGGACGGCAGGTCGATCCGCACCTCGTACTCAGGGTGGCCGTCATCCTCCGTCTCCTGCCGTTCACGTGCTACGCGCTCCGCATGCTCGGCGGCCCGCCCCTCGGCGTCCTCCGGCAGCGGCTCGTCGGCCGAACGCCACTCCTCGGACTCGGGGTGCCAGCGGGTAAAGCCGACCTCGATCTCCTCTTCGTCTTCGCGGGCGAGCCGTTCGACCAGCACCCGCGCCTTCTCGGCCTGCTCGCGGTCGCCGGCGTAGAGGAAGATCGTCGTCCCGTCGCGGGAGACGATCACCCGGTCGTGGAAAGTCCGGCTGAGGTCATGCTCGAGCTCCTCGGCGTCGAGGCGATCGTGCAGAGCGTCGGCAAGCCCCTCCTCGACGAAGTCGACCTGGATGCGCCAGTCATCGTTCATCGACTCAGTAAACCAGCGCGATCGCGAGGTAGTAGCCGATCACGACGGTGAAGAAGACGGCGTCGAGGCGGTCGAGGAGGCCGCCGTGGGGGCCGAAGATGGTGCCGGTGTCCTTGGTGCCGAGGTCGCGCTTCAGCATCGACTCGAAGAGGTCGCCGATCGGGGCTACGACGGCCACGGCGGCGCCGATCAGGAGAGCGTCGACGCCGGAGAGCCAGTCCTGGTAAAGGCCGGCGAACCAGAAGCCCATGGTTCCGATCAGGAAGCCGCCGATCAGGCCCTCGACCGTCTTGTTCGGCGAGATGTTCGGGGTGATCTTGTGGCTGCCGAACATGCGGCCGGTCGCGTAGGCGGCGGTGTCGGCGACGAAGGTGCCGACGAGGACGTCGATCAGCAGGGCGGCGCCGTGGTTCGGCAGGTCGCGCAGCAGGACCGCGTGGGCGAGCGGGATCCCGATCCAGATGACGCCCAGCAGGGTGACGCCGATCGAGACGGTCGCCCCCTCCTGATGCCGGGGTCGGGCGGCGAAGGCGAAGATCAGCGGCAGCGTCGCGGCGAGGACGTAGAGGATGTTGAACGCGGTGCCGAAGTGGGCGGCGATGACCAGGCCGGCGACCGCGAGGTAGGCGGGGATGACGAGCGGCCGGTAGCGGGCGGCGATCGCGTCGAACTCGCGCAGGGCGACGACGCCGATCGCGATCATCGCCAGGGTGAAGACGATCCCCCCCGCCACCGTGATCGCGATCGCGAAGATGATCCAGGGCAGCGCCACCAGGATCCGCTTCGCGGTCTCGCCGCTGCCGCGACGTTTCCGTTTACGCGGCTCGCGCGGTGGTTTCCGCGGCGCCGGCGCCGGCTCGTCCTCGAACATCTCGTCGTCGAAGAGGTCCACCCGCACCCGCGGCTCCTCCCCCTCCACGCTCACGCCCGGCTCCCGAAGCGGCGCTGGCGCGTCTCATACTCGCGCAGGCAGGCCTCCAGCGCGGCACGGTCGAAGTCCGGCCAGAGCTCGTCGCGAAAGACCAGCTCGGAGTAGGCGCACTGCCAGAGCAGGTAGTTAGAGAGGCGCTGCTCGCCGCTGGTGCGGATCAGCAGGTCGGGGTCGTTCATCTCCGGCGCGTAGAGCAGCTTCTGGAAGTCATCGTCGGAGCCGCCCTCGAAGCGCCGCGCCGCGTCGAGGATCTCCGCCCGGCCGCCGTAGTTGAAGGCGACGAAGAGGGTGATCCGCTCGTTCGCGGCGGTCTCGGCTTCCGACCACTCCATCCGCTCGACCAGCGCCGGGTCGAGCCCCTCGCGGCGGCCGATGTAGCGCATCCGCACGCCTTCGTCCTTCAACTCCGGCGTTTCGGTGCCGATCCGTTCGCCCATCATCCCCATCAGGCCGCGCACCTCTTCCTCGGGCCTGCTCCAGTTCTCGGTCGAGAACGAGTAGACGGTCAGCTCCTCGATCCCCAGCTCGGCGGCGTCGCGAAGGCGCGCCTTCAGAGTGTCCGCCCCGGCCCGGTGCCCCTCGACCACCGGCAGCTCGCGCTGCTTCGCCCAGCGGCCGTTGCCGTCGGTGATGATCGCTACGTATTTGGCGGCGGTCACGCGAGGGGCCACCGATCCTCAGACTTCGAGGATCTCTTCTTCCTTGCCCTTGAGGAGGGAATCGATCTCGGCGACGGCGGCGTCAGTCTGTTTCTGCAGGTCGGCCTCGGCCCGGCGCTCGTCGTCCTCACCGGCTTCGCCCTCCTTTTTCAGATCCCGCAGGTCACTCATGATGTCGCGGCGGATGTTGCGGATCGCGACCCGGCCCTCCTCGGCAACCCCGTGGACGACCTTGACCATCTCGCGGCGCCGCTCCTCGGTCATCTCCGGGATCTGCAGGCGGATCAGGTTGCCGTCGTTGCTCGGCGTCAGGCCGACGTCGGACTCCTGGATCGCTTTCTCGATCCCCCCGATCGCGCTCTTGTCGAAGGGGGTTACCGTCAGCAGCCGGGCGTCGGAGGCGGCGACGTTGGCGAGCTGTTTCAGCGGCGTCGGGTTGCCGTAGTAGTCGACCGTGATCCGGTCGAGCAGGTGCGGCGTGGCGCGGCCGGTGCGGACGGTGACGAACTCGCCACGGGTCGACTCGACGGACTTGTTCATCCGCTCTTTCGCGTCCGCCAGCAGTTCGTCGATCAGCTCCACAGGTTCCCGCTTCCTCCTAGGCCGAGGCGTTGCTGGAGACCAGCGTCCCCACTTTTTCGCCGGAAACGATCCTATCTATGTTGGTCTCGTCGCCCATGTTGAAGACGTAGATGGGCAGGTCGTTGTCCATGCAGAGCGAGAGCGCGGTCGAGTCCATCACCCGCAGCCCGCGCTCGATCGCCTCGCGGTGGGTAATCGCCGGGATGAACTCGGCGTCGGGATTGGTCGCCGGGTCGGAGTCGAAGACCCCCTCCACCCCGTTCTTCGCCATCAGGATCGCCTCGGCGTGGATCTCCAGCGCCCGCAGCGCCGCCGCCGTGTCGGTGGTGAAGAACGGGTTGCCGGTGCCGGCGGCGAAGATGACGACGCGGTCCTTCTCGAGGTGGCGCATCGCTCTGCGTCTGATGTAAGGCTCGGCGACCTCTTGGACTTCGATCGCCGACATCACCCGCGTGTGCTGGTCGTGACGCTCGAGCGCGTCCTGCAGGGTGAGCGCGTTCAGCACCGTCGCCAGCATCCCCATGTAATCGCCGGTGGCACGGTCCATCCCGCTCGCCGCCCCGTCGAGGCCACGGTAGATGTTGCCGGCGCCGACGACGATCGCCACCTCGACCCCGCGATCGCGGACCGCCGCCACCTGCTTGGCGATCCGGTCGACCTCGGCGGCATCGGTGCCGAAGTCCTGGCTGCCCATCAGGGCCTCGCCGGAAAGCTTCAGCAGGATGCGCCCGAAGCGCGGCTCGGGAGAGTCGGTCACTGAGAGCGCAGCCTATTCGCCGACGCGGAAGTAGGCGAAGCGGGAGATCTGGATGTTCTCGCCGGTTTTCGCCGCCAGCTCCTGGCGCAGCTCCTCGATCGTCTTGCCTTCGTGTTTCTCGGCGTTGACGTGCGTCTGGTCCAGCAGGGCGACTTCGCTCGCCCACTTGCTCAGCTGCCCCTCGACGATTTTCTCCACCACGTTGTCGGGCTTGCCTTCTTCGCGCGCCTTCTCTTCGAAGACCTTCTTTTCGGCTTCGCGTTCGCCCTCGTCGATTTCGTTCGTCGAGACGTACTGCGGCGCGGTCGCGGCCGCGTGCAGGGCGACCTGGTAGGCGAAGACCCGGAACTCCTCGTTGCGGGCCACGAAGTCGGTCTCGCACTGGACTTCGACCATCGCCCCGACCTTGTCGTTGGCGTGGATGTAGGAGGCGACGACGCCCTCGTTGGTGCCGCGCCCTTCGCGCTTGGCGGCCGAGGCCTGGCCCTTCACCCGCAGCAGCTCGACCGCGCGCTCGACGTCGCCGTCGGCCTCGACCAGCGCCGATTTCGCATCCATCATCGCCGCCCCGGTCCGATCCCGGAGCGCCTTCACATCAGCAGCAGTAACGCTCATTTCCCCTCCTCAGCTTTCTCAGTGTCGGCCGCTTTCGCGCTTTCCTCCGGGGGCGCAGGAGGTTGCTCCTCCGACGGCTGCGCATCCTCGGCGGCGGGCTGCTCCCCGGCGACCGTAGGAGCAGGTTTCTCCTCCGCGGCCCCAGCGCCCTGGTCCTGAGGCGCTTTTCTCGGAGTCTGCTGCGCTTTCGCCTGCGCCGCCGCCGTGGCCTGCGCGGCTTTTTCAGCCTCTTCAGCAGCTTTTTTAGCCTCCAGCGCTTCGACCCGAGCTTTCTCTTCCTCCTCGCGTTTCTTGCGCTCTTCCTCCTCGCGTTTGCGCCGCTCCATCTCTTCGGCGATCCGCTTCTCCTCCTGCACGCGCCAGGAGGAAGCGCCCTCCTCGATCGCGCCGCCGATCGTCCCGATCACCAGCTCGCAGGAGCGGATCGCGTCGTCGTTGCCGGGGATCACGTAGTCGACCGGGGTCGGGTCGCAGTTGGTATCGACCAGGCCGATGATCGGGATCCGCAGGCGGGCCGCCTCGTTGACCGCGATCTCCTCGGTTTTCAGGTCGGCGACGAAGACGGCGTCGGGCAGGCGGTCCATGTCGCGGACGCCGCCGAGGTTGAACTCGAGCTTGGCGAGTTCGGCCTCCATCCCCATCCGCTCCTTGGTCGGCAGGAGGTCGAGTTTGCCCTCCTCTTTCCAGCCGCTGAGCTGATGGAGGCGGGCGATCCGGCCCGACATCGTGTTGAAGTTGGTGAGGAGGCCGCCGAGCCAGCGCTTGTTGACGTAGGGCATCTTGCAGCGGTCGGCCCATTCCTGGATCGTGTCGGCGGCCTGCTTCTTGGTGCCGACGAAGAGCACGGTGCCGCCGCCCGTCGCCAGCTCGCCGGCGAATTTGCGGGCGTTCTCCAGCAGCGCCTCGGTCTGCAGCAGGTCGATGATGTGGATCCCGTCCATCTCGCCGAAGATGAAGCGGCGCATGTTCGGGTTCCAGCGGCGGGTCTGATGGCCGAAGTGGACTCCGGCCTCGAGCAGATCTCTGAGTTCTGCTTGAGCCATGTGGTTCTCCTTTTTCTCTCTGGTCGGGCGAAGCGCCCCGCTGTGCGCGCCGGGACCTGGTGGTGGCCAGGCAGGACCGGTCGGCTCCTGACGGGGGGTCGGGATTTAGTTCGAGGATTGTAGAGCGGGAGCGCTAATCGGCGTGGGCCGCCTCGAGCGCCGCCGCGAGGTCCGGCGCCAGCTCGGAGCTGAAGCTGAGACGCTCGCCGCTCCGCGGGTGGTCGAAGGCGAGCCGGTGGGCGTGGAGGAACTGGCGCCCGAGGCCGTAGCGCTCGGCGCCGCCGTAGGTCGTGTCGCCGGTCAGCGGGTGGCCGATCGCAGCGAAGTGGGCGCGGATCTGGTGGGTGCGGCCGGTCTCCAGGCGCGCCTCCAGGTAGGTCTCGCGCGGCAACAGCTCCAGCACTTCGAAGTGGGTGCGCGCCTGCCGCGAGGCGGCCCCGGAGACGGCCATCCGGTGCCTCTGGCGTGCGGCGCGGCCGATCGGGGCGTCGATCGTCCCGGTGCGTGACGCGAGGCGTCCCCCCGCCAGCGCCAGGTAGACCCGTTCGACCTCGCGCCTGCGCACCGCCTCCTGCAGCGCCGCGTGGGTCTCGTCGTCGCGGGCGACCACCAGCAGGCCGCTCGTCCCCTTGTCGAGGCGGTGGACGATGCCGGGCCGCTCCGGGTCCCCGCCGCCGCCGAGGATCTCCCCCAGCTCGTCGACCAGGGTCGGCCCGCTGTGCGAGGGCGCCGGGTGGACGACCAGGCCGGCCGGCTTGTCGACCACCGCCAGGTGCTCGTCTAGGTGGACGACCCGCAGCCCCGGCTCAGCCACCGCCCGCCTCCGGCTGCGCCGCCTCCTCGCGCTCGGCGTCGCGGAGGTAGAGGTAGACGAGCAGCACCACCCCGACCGTGATCGAAACGTCGGCGAGGTTGAAGGGCGGCCAGGAACCCACGGCGATGAAGTCGGTGACGGCGTCGGCGCGGATACGGTCGGCGAGGTTGCCGATCGCACCGCCCGCGACCAGGCCGACCGCGAGCCACATCCCCGGCCGCTGCGGCTTGCGGGCGAAGAGGTAGCCGATCATCGCCAGGGCGACCGCGGTGGTCAGCACCAGCTTCACCCCGGCGCCCCCGGCGAGCCCGAAGGCGACGCCGCGGTTGTGGGAGAGGGTCAGTTCCAACGGCCCCAGCACCGCTTCGTACTGCCCCGGGAACAGGTGCGCCTCGATCGCCGCCTTGGCGGCCTGGTCAGCCGCGAAGACGAGCCCGCAGACCACCCCGGCGAGGCTCCAGGCGCGCGCGGTGGCGAAGCTCATTCAAGGATCGCCCGGACGATGATCGAGTCGAGGATCACGAGGACGATGATCGCCAGCATCGGGCTGAGGTCGAGGCTGATCGGGCCGCCGCCGATCGGCCGCACGATCCGCCGGAAGATGTTGATGTAGGGATCGGTGGTCTCGCGGATGAAGTTGATCACCGCCTGCGACCAGAGGCTGAACGGCATCCGCGGCAGGAACGAGAGGACGATGTTGGCGAAGATGAGGATGAAGTAGACGATGAAGAGCGCCTGCACGTAGTCGGCGACGTCACCGCGGTTGAGGGCAAATGGGATCACCCCCTCATTCTCTCCAATGAAGCGCGCACGGCCGCCGCGAAGGCCTGGCGGGCGCCTTCCCGGTCGAGCGCTTCCAGCCCCTTCTCGGTGCTGCCCCCCGGCGAGGCGACCGCTTTGCGGACCGCGGCGGGGTCGCGCCGGCGCAGCAGCTCGGCGGTGCCGGCAGCGGTCTCGACCACCAGCTCGCGCGACAGATCCGGGTCGAGGCCGTCGGCGGCACCCGCCTCGGCGATCGCCTCCACCGCCAGCGCCAGGTAGGCGGGCGAGCAGCCCATCACCGCGGTCGCGGCGTCGAAGTCCGCCTCGGGCAGCTCGACCACGCGGCCGAGCAGCTCCAGCTTCGCCCGTGCCTCTGCGCTGACCGAGCCGGCGACGCAGAGGACGCCCTGGCGCACCTCGACGCCGACGTTCGGCATCACCCGCAGCACCTGCTCGGCCGCCGGCAGGGCAGCCCGCAGCCGCTCCAGCGACGTCGCCGCCAGGACCGAGACGATCTCCCTCGCCTCATCCAGCTCCGGCGCGACCTCCTCCAGCTTGTCCGGCTTCACCGCCAGCAGCACCAGATCGGCCTGCGAGGCGATCTCCGCGTTCGAGGCGACCTCTCCCCCGAGCTCCTCGGCCAGAGCCTGCGCCCGCCCCGAGCCGCTGTCGGAGAACAGCATCCGCTCGAACTCGCCGGCCCAGCCGCGGGCGATTGCCGCAGCCATGCTTCCGGAACCGACGAAACCGACGACCATGGCCCGGGAGACTAGCCGCCTCCCGGGCCGTGGCCTCTGCAGCTACGGCTTGTTCACCAGGACTTCCCAGGTGAAGTTGTCGCCGTGCTGCTGGGTGTAGAACCAGTGCCACTGGGGGGTCCCCAGCGCCGGGACGCGGGCGCCGAGGATTCCCTGCGGGCTCGGGTCGCCGTCGGAGACGACCACGCCGGTGATCTCGTTGTCGCCCTCGTTGGAGCCGAAGCCGCCGTTGTCGGCGTCCAGCGTCGCCGACGGGTCGCGGCCCTCGGCGAGCCAGCGGACGGGTTGGTCGGCGGCGTCGGAGTAGTCCTTGCCGACGTTCCAGACCCAGCCGGAGTCGAGCGCGTTGCGCTGCGTGTGCAGCGTGTCGCCCGCGTCTTCGACGAAGGTGATCGCGTTCTTGGAAAGGAACGTGACGTTGTCGAAGCTGGCGTGTTCCGCGTCGCCGTTGTAGAAGACGTGGATCGTGCCGTTGTTGGCGGTCGGGCTGCTCTGGTTCAGCTCGAAGATCGAGCCCCAGCCACCCGCTTCGGCGTTCTCCGGACTGGTGGCGTTGGTGTCGCCGGTCTCGTCGAAGAAGTAGTTCTTGAACCCGGAACCGGGCTGGAAGACGCCGTTCTCCGGACGCTTGAACGGGGTCGCTTTCGCTTCCCGCGCCAGCGGCAGGGCGGCGAACGGCGCGTTCCCGTCGATGGCGGTGTTGTGGATCGTCACCCAGCGGGTCTCGAACGAGCTTCCGTAGGTGTGCAGGGCGAGCTGATCGGGGCTATTGAGGTCCTGCTGGCTCTCGAAGGTGATCGGGTCGCCTTCGCCGTTCAGGACCTGCAGCGCCTGCAGCTTGCCGTGCTGGAGGTCGCCCGGCGTCTTCGGGACGTAGCGGTAGATGTAGCTGTTGGGGAACTTGGCCTTCGTCCCCGGCTTGGCGGAGCCGCCGATGTCCTCGTCGATCCAGATGTTTCCGGCCGAGTCGTTCTGGATTCCCTCGTAGCCGCCGCGGCCGATCGCGCCGGAGACGTCGGTGACGACGGACGGGTAGCCCGGGGTCGCCGCGTAGGTGGGAGCGCTCGAGTTCTCGGTGGTCAGCAGCAGGCGCTTCGCCCACGGGTCCCAGGTCGAGCCGTCGATCGTCGCCAGCGGGTTGCCTTCGCTGTCGTGGTCGGCGAGCAGGGTGACCCGGTGGGTGCTGTCGGCGTCGAGGTTGATCCGGGTCAACGCGCTGTGCCCTCCGGTTCCGCCCTCGTGACCCTGGAAGAGGAAGCGGGTGCCGTAGTCGTAGCTCGGGTCGGCGCCTTCGAGGCCTTTCTTGAAGACCAGGTAGGTGTTCTTGTCGGGCTCGGTCTTGTGCGCCTCTTTGCCACCGCTGGCCGGGGTCGGAACCATCACCGGCCGACCGGCAGCGTTCAGCACGTCGTTGTCGTAGCCGTAGTAGGAGGTCAGCGCCGAGGGGTTCTCGAGCCGGGTCGAGCCCTGGGCGACGGCGGTCTGCCGCAGCTCGGGCGAGAGGACGTCGGCGGGTGCATAGCCTTCGGACCTCGTGTTCGCTGCGAGGACGCTGCTCAGCGTCGGGCCGCCCGGAGGCGTAGCCGCGGCGGTCACCGCGAGGACGGCGGCGATCAGCAGCAGCGCCGCGCCCAGCAGCGAAGCCAGCTTGGTGGTTCTCACCATGTTCGGTTCCTTTCGGGATTAGGTAGATCTGATCCCGCGGGAACCTAAGAACGCCCACCTGGAGAACAGTTAAGAAGCTGGGCCTTCGAGGTGTCTATCTGGTGAAACCCAGGTCCGAGGTGACATCTCGGAAGGGGATGCCGAGCATCCAGCGCAGGCGTCCCCTTCCGAGGCCCACCTAGGACTGGTTGAAGAAGCCCTTGTCGATCAGCCTCGCCTTTTCCTCGGCGGAGACGTCGACGTTGCGCGGCGTCAGCAGGAACATCTTCTCGGCGATCCGCTGCATGCCGCCGTCGAGCGCGTAGGTGAGGCCGGAGCAGAAGTCGATCATCCGCTTCGAGAGCTCGTGGTCGGCGGTCTGCAGGTTGAGGATCACCGGCACCTGCCGTTTGAACTGGTCGGCGACCTGCTGGGCGTCGTTGAAGTTGCGCGGGATCACCAGGTGGACCTGGAGGTCGCCGCCGTCGCCGCCGTTGTCGACCGGGCGCAGCGTCCGGGTGCGGCCACCGCCGATCGGTTCGTCGTCGCCGAAGATGTCGTCGATCTCGTCGCGGCGCGGCCGGCGCGAGGTCGGCAGGCGCCGGACGGAAGAGCCCTCGCCGCGTTCGCGGCGGCCTTCGTAGACTTCCTCGGTACCCGTCTCGGGCTCGAAGTCTTCCTCGTATTCGGGACCGTAGTCGTGGTCCTCGGCCAGTCCGAAGTAGACCAGTGCTCTATGCCAAGTGTCTTTAAGGGCCATCTAGCAGGCGTGTTTCGGCCTCGACCAGCCGACTCCTTTACAGATTATTCCCAGATTTGAGGCGAAATCACAGGAAGAGGGCGTGTCCGAGGCGGATGGTCGTCGCCCCCTCCTCGACCGCGACCCGCCAGTCCTGCGAGGTTCCCATCGACAGGCGCTCCAGACCGTGGTCGGCGGCGAGCGCCGCGAGGCGGGCGAAGTAGGGCCGCGAGTGCTCCGAATCCTCGCTGAAAGGCGGCATCGTCATCAGCCCGGTGACGGAGACCGGGCAGCGTTCGATGAAGGCTGAAAGTTCGTCAGGGTCCACCCCACTCTTGTCCTCCTCGCCGGAGACGTTGACCTCGATCAGAACCTCGGTCTCGGGCGTGCCGTGCTTCTCCAGCTGGGCCAGCGCCGAATCGGTGGCGACCGAATGGATCAGCCGGCACAGCGGCAGCACCTGCTTGACCTTGCGGCTCTGCAGGTTGCCGATGAAGTCCCACTCGAAATCGTCGCCCCAACGCTCGTGCTTGGCGGCGAGGTCCTGCTGGCGGTTCTCGCCGACCAGCCGCACCCCGGCTTCGGCCAGCTTGCCCATCTCCTCGAGTGGGACGTACTTCGTCGCCACCAGGAGCTCGACCCGGTCCCCGGTGACCGCGCGGACCTCTTCCAGGTTCGCCGCCACCTTTGCCGCGTCGATGTTGTGGATCAGCTCCGCCATCAGCCCTCGATCCACGCTATCCCCGCCTGGCGGCCGGTGCGGCCGCGGTCGCGGCGGTGGGAGAAGAAGAGCTCCGCCTCGCAGCTGGTGCAGAGTCCGGCGGACTCGACGTGTTCGACGCCTGCCCGAGTGAGGAGCCGGCGCGCAACCTCCGGCAGATCGAGCATCCGCTCGTCGGCAACTCCCTCGCCGAGGTCGGCAAAGGCATAAAGAACCTCCTGCCCGACCTCGTAGCAACAGGGGCCGATCCCGGGCCCGAGCGCCGCCGCCTCCGCTTCGACCGCCTCGGCCGCCGCCGCGACGATGCCGCCGGCTAATCCCCGCCAACCGGCATGGACCATCGCCAAGCCCCGTGGGCCATAGAGCGCGATCGGCAGACAGTCGGCTGCCAGCACCATCGGCGCCAGGCCTTGCTCCCGCACCAGATGGCCATCGGCCTCCGGAGGCCCACCACTCATGCCCTCGCTGTGGTTGATCAGGCGGGTGCCGTGGACCTGGAGGGCGTAGACGATCCGGTCGGGATCTAGGCCGAGCGCGTGTGCGAGGCGGCGGCGGTTCTCCGTCACCGCCTCGGGATCGTCGTCGGTGAGGATGCCGAGGTTGAGGGAGTCGAAGGGGGGCTCGCTGACGCCGCCGACCCGGGTCGAGAAGGCCGCGCGGGCGCCGCCGAGGTCGACTTCCAGCCACCGCACGCCGTCGCGCTCGCGCCACTCCATCCCGGTAACAAAGCAGAAAGCGGGCGTCAGTCCCGCAGGGCAGCCGCCAGCGCCGCCGCCAGCTCCTCGTCGCGGCCCGTGATCTCGCCTTCGAGCTTGCGGTGCCGCGCCGCCCGCAGACCGCGGCCGATCGCCGGTCCCTGCTCGACGCCCGCGGCGATCAGGTCGTCGCCGTCGATCTCGAGGGCGATCCGGCGCCAGGAGGTCAGGTACTGATCCAGCCAGTCGGCGCCCATCGCCCGCGCCAGGATCAGCTCGACCGGATCGCGCCGTTCGGCCAGCTCGACCCCCTCCCCCGGGTTCGGCGCCCACATCGAGGCCAGCACCTCCTCCGCCCCCGGCGGGCCCAGCGCCGCCGCGACCAGCGAGCGCTCGCGCGGAACCGCCTCGGCCCAATGCGGCGTCCGCAGCAGCGCGTCGACCGCCTGCATCAGCTCGATCCCACCGGGCCGCAGGTCGATCACCCCCCACCTTCCGAGCAGCTCGAAGCCGTCGCAGGCGTTCGCTTCCGCCGCCAGCCGCTCCAGCTCGGTGCGTCGGCGGTCGGCCGAGACCGTAGTCAGATCGGTCGCCCGCAGCAGCTCCTCGGTCCGCGACTCGAGCCCGAAGCCGAAGCGGGAGCCGTAACGGGCGGCGCGGATCGCCCGGGTCGGGTCGTCGACGAAGGAGCGGTCGTGGAGGACACGCAAGACTCCCGCCTCGAGGTCGGCTTTGCCGCCGTGGGGATCGATCAGGCGCGCCTCCCCCTGCAGCGGGATCGCCATCGCGTTGATCGTGAAGTCGCGGCGGCGGAGGTCCTCCTCAACGCCCGCGGCGGGCGTCACCGTCGGCAGCGCCCCCGGCTTCTCGTAGGTCTCGGTGCGGGCGCCGGCGATGTCGATCACATGTCCCTCGACATCGACCTTGACGGTGCCGAAGCGGTCGTGCTCGGAGTCGGCGCCGCCGAGCTCGGCGGCCAGCGCCGTAGCGTCCCCCTCGACCATCAGGTCGAGGTCGGCGCGGTCGCGCCCGAGCAGCAGGTCGCGCACCGCCCCGCCGACCAGGTAGACCGGCTGCCGCGCAGCGGACCGCACGGTCTCCAGCTCGGGGTGAGCCTCGCGAAGTGCCTGCGCCAGCTCGTCCATTCGACGCCCTACGATGACCGCTTTCGCGGATGGCCGACAACTACTCAGACGAACGGGTGAAGAGAAGTGAGGGGACTGAGCGCGTTCGCCGCCGCGAAGACCGGCGCCGTCGACTGCGCCGACAGCGACTCCTCGCCGCAGCCGCGCTGCTGGTTGTCGGCGCTGCCGTGATCGCAGTGGTGGCTTCCTTGGTCGGCGGAGGCGGCGGTGGCAGCTCGGCCAAGACCGCCTCATCCGCCGCTCAGACCGATCACGCCGGCGGCAGCGAACAGGGGGACGGCTCGACCGGCCTCGTGCGCAACGCGACTCCACAGCCGGGCTGGAAGCCCTACACCGGCCCGGTGCCGATCCTCGAGTACCACGTCCTCGGCCGCCCCCAGGGAGAAGTGCCCTACCCCGACCTCTACGTCCCCCGAGCGAGCTTCCGCAAGCAGATGGATTGGTTGGAAGAACAGGGCTACGAAGCGGTAACTCTCGAACAGGTAGAGGAAGCCTGGTACCACGGCGGCACCCTGCCGGCCAAACCCATGGTGCTCACCTTCGACGACGGCTACCGCCCCCAGTACACCTTCGCCCTGCCGACTCTGCACAAACATGGCTGGCCCGGCGTGCTGAACCTCAAGGCCGAAGGCTCGGACCTCTACGAAAGCAACGTGAAGGCGATGCTGGCGGCAGGATGGGAGCTGGCAGCACACACCATCCACCACTCGGACCTGACCACCCTGGAAGGCGAAGCACTGGAAGAAGAAGTAGCCGGCTCTCGAAAACTTCTCCAAGACGAATACGGGGTCCCGGTAAAGAACTTCTGCTACCCCTCCGGCCGCTTCGACTCAACCGTCATAGCTGCCGTAGAAGCAGCTGGTTACGTAGGAGCAACCACCGAGATCCCAGGGCTCGCCACCAGGGACCACCCATACGAATTAGCTCGCATCGAGGTGCTCGGCAGCTGGACGGTGAATGACCTGGCGGAAGCCCTCCTCAGTTGACCCGGATATCCCAAAGCCAGGCCTAATTAGGCCTGGCTTTTGTCAGGGCGAGGGATATCCGGGTCAACCAATCACAACCGCACCGGAATCCCGTCAGCCGCCAACCGCTCCTTGGCCTCGCGCACGCGGTAGTGGCCGTAGTGGAAGATCGAAGCGCAAAGAACAGCGTCGGCGTTCCCCTGCGAGATGGCGTCGCTGAGGTGCGAAAGCTCACCGGCGCCGCCTGAAGCGATCACCGGGACGCCGACAGCGTCGGCAACTGCTTTCGTCAGCTCCAGGTCGTAGCCGTCGTTGGTTCCGTCGCGATCCATGCTGGTCAGCAGGACCTCCCCCGCACCCCGCTCCACCGCCTCTTCGGCCCAGCTCACGGCGTCGCGATCCTCGACTCTTTTGCGGCCGCCGTTGACGTAGGCGCCCCAGGTGGGAGGAGCGCTGCATGGCGAGGAGGAGACAGGAGGATCTCCCTCGCGCTTGGCATCGATCGCGATTACCACGCACTGAGCCCCGAACTGATCCGCCAACTCGCTCAGCAGCTCCGGCCGCGCCAGCGCTGCCGAGTTGACCGAGACCTTGTCGGCTCCGGCATCCAGCACCGCCTGGGCATCCTCTACCGAGCGGATGCCGCCGCCGATCGTGAAGGGGATGAAGACGTTGTCGGCGGTGCGCCTCGCCAGCTGCACGATCGTCTCCCGCTGTTCGTGGGAGGCGGTGATGTCGAGGAAGACGAGCTCGTCGGCCCCCTCGGCGTCGTAGCGCTCGGCGAGCTCGACCGGATCGCCGGCGTCGCGCAGGCCGACGAAGTTGGTCCCCTTCACCACCCGCCCCGCGTTGACGTCGAGGCAGGGGATTACGCGCTTCAGTGCCATGTCCTCAGGTTAGGGCCGCGGTCGCCTCGGCGACCGTGAACTTGCGCTCGTAGAGGGCGCGGCCGACGATCACGCCGTCGATGTTCGGAGCCGCCTCGGCCGTAAGCTGCTCCAGGTGGGCGATCTCGCCGACGCCTCCGGAGGCGAGCACGTTGCCATCGGTGCGCTCGGCGATCCGGTTCAGCAGCTCGATCGCCGGGCCCTCCATCGTGCCGTCGACCTCAATCGCGGTGCAGAGGAAGCGGGAGACGCCGCGCTCGCTCAACTGCGCCACCGCCTCGGCGACGTCGAGCTCGCTGGTCTGGGTCCAGCCGGAGAGGGCGACCTTGCCGTCGCGGGCGTCGACCGAGACGACGAGATGGCTTCCCTGTGCCTCCAGCATCGCCTCGAGGAACTGCGGGTCGCGCAGCGCCGCGGTACCGAGCACGACCCGCTCAGCCCCTGCCGCCCGCACCGCCTCCACCGCGGCGGTGTCGCGCAGGCCACCGCCGACCTGGATCGGGCACGCGACCGCGGCGGCGATCCGCCGCACCGCCTCGAGGTTCTGCGGTTGCCCCGCTTTCGCCCCGTCGAGGTCGACGACGTGGATGTACTCGGCGCCTTCCTCGGCCCAGCGCCGCGCCGCGTCGACCGGGTCGGCATCGTAGGTCGTCTCGCGCTCGTAGTCGCCCTGCACGAGCCGCACCGCCTTGCCGCCGCGGATATCGATGGCGGGGTAGAGGATCACGCGGCGGCGGGAGACTGCGCGCAGACACCGGCGAAGTTGGAGAGCAGCCGCAGGCCGGCCGCGCTCGACTTCTCGGGGTGGAACTGGACACCGAAGACGTTGCCGCGCTCGGCCGCGCAGGCAAAGCGGGCGCCATATGCGGCCGAGCCGAGCAGGTCCTCGTCGAGCGGCCACGGCGCAAAGGAGTGGACGAAGTAGAAGGGCGTCTCGGAGGGGATGCCGTCGGTGAGCCGGGACTCGCGCTCCCAGCGAACCGGCTCCCAGCCGATGTGCGGGACCTTCAGGCCCTCGGCTTCGAGCTCGCCGACCGGGCCCTCGAGCAGCCCGAGCCCCTCGGCGCCGCCGAGCTCGGAGCTCGAATCGAAGAGCAGTTGCAGCCCGAGGCAGATGCCGAGGATCGGCACGCCCTCGTCGTGGCGCTCGGCGATCAGCTCGTCGAGCCCGAGCTCGCGGATCCGTTCCATCGCCCGCGGGAAGGCGCCGACCCCGGGCAGGATCACCCCGTCGGCCGCCCGCACCTCGTCGCCGTCATCGGTGACGACCGCGGTGACGCCGACGTGCTCCAGTGCCTTCTCGACCGAGCGCAGGTTGCCCATGCCGTAATCGAGGATCGCGATCCGGGCGCTCACCGGCTCAGCGTCCCCTTGGTCGAGGGCACGCCGGTCTCCTCCGGGTCGATCGAGATGGCGACCCGCAGCGCCCGCGCGAAAGCCTTGAAGGAGGCCTCGATCATGTGGTGAGCGTTGGTCCCCGAGCGGACCCAGATGTGCAGGGTCAGCTTGGCGCTGTTGGCGACGGCACGGAAGAACTCCTCGGCGAGCTCGCTGTCGAAGCCGGCGATCGAGACCACCGGCAGCTCGGCGGCGAAGTCGCAATAGGGACGGCCGGAGATGTCGATCGCGCACTCGGCCAGGGACTCGTCCATCGGCACCAGCGCCGAGCCGTAGCGGCGGATCCCGGCTCGGTCGCCGAGCGCCTCGTCGAGCGCCTGCCCGAAGACGATGCCGACGTCCTCGACCGTGTGGTGCGCTCCGGTCTCGAGGTCGCCGTTCGCCTCGACCTTCAGCCCGAGCCGGCCGTGGCGGGCCAGCAGGTCGAGCATGTGATCGAGGAACCCGACCCCGGTCGCGGCGCTCGCCTCGCCCCCGTCGAGGTCGAGCGAGAGCTTGATCCGGGTCTCCGCGGTCTCCCGCTTCTTGTCTGCAGTTCTGCTCATCGTCTAATCATCGCCGACTCGCCGTGGACGGGGAAGCCCTCCGCGTTTGCGAGGGCGTCGACATGCGGCGCCAGCTCCCGCGCCGCGTTCTCACCGATCTCCACGTTGGAGATGCGGCGGCGGAAGGTCCCGGGGCCGAGCGGCCCGGCGTAGCGCCCGGCGCCGCCGGTCGGAAGCACGTGGTTGGACCCGGCGATGTAGTCGCCGAAGGCGGTGGCGCCGTGGCGGCCGACGAAGACGCAGCCGGCCGTCGTCACCCGCTCGGCGAGCAGTGCCGCGTCAGTCTCCAGCAGCTCGAGGTGCTCGGGCGCGTAGGCGTTGGCGAGCTCGATCGCCTCCTCGACCTCGCGCACCTGGACCAGCGCCAGCGGCGCGTCGGCGACGCTGGGACGGGAGGCGGCGGCGCTTTCGGTCGCCTCGGCGACCGCCTCCAGGACCTGCTCCTCGACCGCCGCCAGGACCAGCGGGCTTTCGGGGCCGTGCTCGGCCTGCGCGCAGAAATCAAGGGCGGCCCAGGTGGGGTCGCTGTCGTGGCCGGCGATCACCATCAGCTCGGAGGGGCCGGCGAGCGAGTCGATGCCGACGGTCCCGTAGACCGCCCGCTTCGCCTCCCGCACCCAGGCGTTGCCGGGACCGGCGATCACGTCGACCGGCGGGATCGTCGCCGTCCCGTAGGCGAGGGCGAAGATCGCCTGGGCGCCGCCCATCGCGTAGATCTCCTCGACGCCGCAGAGCGCCGCCGCGGCGAGGACGAGCTCGTGCAGGCGCCCGTCGGGCCCCGGCGGCGAGGCGAGGGCGATCCGCCCCACCCCGGCCGCCTGCGCCGGGATCGCGCACATGAGGACACTGGAGGGATAGGCGGCGCGGCCGCCGGGGGCGTAGATGCCCGCCGCGCCGACCGGCACCTCGCGCAGATTCACCTCCTGGCCGGCAGGGAGCCGCACGGTCTGCTCGGAGCCGAGCTGAGCCTCGGCGACCTGCCGTACGTTCTCCATCGCAACTTCCATCGCCTGCCGCATCCCCGGGTAGAGCACCGCCAGCGCCGCCTCGGCGTCGGCGGGATCTACCCGCAGCGACTCCAGGGAGGCCCCCGGCGCATCGAACTTCGCGGTCAGCCGCAGCACTGCCGCATCGCCTTCGCCCTGGACTTCGCGCTCGATCGGAGCGACGTCGACGGCGGGGCCGGTCTCGGCCGCCCAGGCGCGCAGCGCGGCGGCGGTCTCAGCCGCCCCCTCCCACTTGAAGCGCCGGCACCTCATCCCCGGCTCGCCTTGCGCAGCTTCTCGGTCAGCGCGTCGATCTCGGCCGCCCGCAGCTTGTGGGCGACCCGGTTGGCGACGAAGCGGGCGGTGCACTCGACGATCTCCTCGCGCACCTCGAGTTCGTTCTCTTCGAGGGTGCGGCCGGTAGCGACGAGGTCGACGATCCCGTCGCCGAGGCCGACCAGCGGCGCCAGCTCAACCGACCCCTTGACCTCGATCAGTTCGATCTGCCGGCCGGTCGACTCGAAGTAGCGCTCGGCTATGCGCGGGTACTTGGTCGCGATCCGCATCATCCCCAGCGAGCGGGCCGACTCTCCCAGCCGGTCGGAGCCGACGCGACCGGCGAGAACCATCCGGCAGCGGCCGTAGCCGAGGTCGAGCAACTCGTAGACCGGCCGGTCGCTCTGCTCCAGCAGCACGTCCTTGCCGGTGATGCCGACGTCGGCGGCGCCCGCCTCGACGTAGGTCGGGACGTCGGAGGGACGCATCGTCACCAGCGTCATCCCCCCGGTCTCGAAGATCAGCGAACGCGAGTCGCTGCGCGCCTCGGCGGTGTCGACCCCGGCGGCGTCGAGCAGGTCGAGGGTTTCGCCGAGCAGCGCGCCGCGCGGCACGGCCAGCTTCAGCGGCGATTGCGGGTCGGCGCTCATCGGCCCTCCCCCTGCCGCCGCCGCTCCTCGATCTGGGCGACGTGGACCCGCTCGAGGTTGAGGGCGAAGCCCGCCGCCGAGAAGTCGATTCCGAAGCGCTTCATCAGCCCGTCGTAGCGGCCGCCGCCGCCGAGGACGTGGCCGACCGCCGGGTCGTAGACCTCGAGGATGGCGCCGTTGTAATAAGCGAGGTCGCGCATCAGGCCGAAGTCGAACTGCACCCGGTAGCCGCCCTCGCGGTCGGCGAGGCCGCGGTAGATGTCGTCGAGCCGGTCGGCGGCCCGGGCCACCGCAGCGCTTTCGTAGCCGCGCGCCCGCTCGAGGACCTCAGCACCGCCGCGCAACTGTGAGACCGCCAGGCAGGTCGCGATCTGCTCCTCGCTTACGCGGGCGCCTTCCAGCACGGTCTCGAGACCGACCAGGTCGTGGGCGCCGAGCCGGCCGAGGACGGCGGCCCCGGCTTCTTCGTCGAGGCCGTATTCGGCGACCAGGCCCCGGTAGAGGTCGGCGTCGCCCAACCCGATTACGGCGCTGCCGAGCTCAGCGGCGTCGAGCGCCTCCTGCAGCACCTCGATCACCTCGCCGGTCCCGTCGTCCTCAGGAGCGCCGATCAGCTCCACCCCGGCTTGGGTGAACTCGCGCATCTCGCCGCGCTGCGGGCTGACCGCCCGGTAGGCGCCGGCGAGGTAACAGAAGCGGTGCGGCGGATCGGCCTGCGTGTAGCGGGTCGCGACCAGGCGGGCGATCGGCACGGTCATTTCCGAGCGCAGCGCCAGCAGCTCGCCGCCCTCGTCGAAGAAGCGGTAGGCGGCGTCGTGGGCACGGCCGCCGCCGCGCCGCAGCACCTCGTCGTATTCGAGCGCCGGCGTCGCCACCTCGCCGTAGCCGCGCCCTTCGAAGACCGCGAGCAGGGCAGCCTGCAGCTTGCGCAGCTCGCGCATCTCCTCGGGCAGAACGTCGCGCGTTCCGGGCGGAATCGGGTGGATCATCGGCCTGACCTTACGTGAGCGGGCGAAAAATCCCTGCTAAGCAGGGACCTCCGCAGAGACGCGTTCGATCTGCGCGCCGAGCCCTCGCAGGCGCTCGTCGATCTGCTCGTAGCCGCGGTCGATCTGGCGGATCTCGCCGATCTCCGAGGTGCCCTCGGCCGCACAGGCGGCGATGAGCATCGCCATCCCGGCGCGGATGTCGGGGCTGGAGACGCGCTCGCCGTGAAGCCGGCTCGGACCGCTGACGATCGCCCGGTGGGGATCGCACAGCGTGATCCGAGCGCCCATCGCGACCAACTTGTCGACGAAGAACAGCCGGTTCTCGAACATCTTCTCGAAGATCAAAACCTCGCCCTTGGCCTGCGTCGCCAGCGCCAGCGCGATCGAGGTCATGTCCGCCGGGAAGGCCGGCCAGGGGCCGTCCTCGATCTTGGGGATCGCGCCGCCGAGGTCGGTTTCGACCTCGAGCTCCTGCCCGGCCGGGACGAGGATGTCGTCGCCCTGGATCTCCGAGCGCAGGCCGAGCCGCTTGAACTGGCGGCGGACGTTGGTCAGGTCGCGCGGGTTGACGTCGCGGATCCGCAGTTCGCCGCCGGTCGCGGCTGCAAGGGCCATGAAGCTGCCGACCTCGATGTGGTCGCAGGAGATCGTGTACTCGGCGCCGCCGAGGCGCTCGGCACCGTTGACGACCATCACGTTGGAGCCGATGCCGTCGACGCGCGCGCCCATCGCCGTCAGCAGGTGCGCCAGGTCCTGCACGTGCGGCTCGGAGGCGGCGTTGGCGATCTGGGTCGGGCCCGGCGTCAGCGCCGCTGCCATCAGCGCGTTCTCGGTCCCCATCACCGAGGGCTCGTCCATGAAGATCTCGCAGGCCTTGAGCCCGGTCGGGGCACTGAGCTCGATCCAGCGGCTGCCGTCGATCCTCGCGCCCAGGTCCTTGAAGGCGTCGAGATGCGCGTCGAGCCGGCGGCGGCCGATGAAGTCGCCGCCGGGCGGCGGCATCTTCGCCTCGCCGAAGCGGGCGAGCAGCGGGCCCGCGAGCAGGAACGACGCGCGGATCCGGCCCGAAAGCTCCTCGTCGACCTCGCCCCCGACCTCGCGGGCGCAGAGCCTGAGGCTGTTGTCGGCCACCCACTCGGCCTCGACCCCGAGCTGCTCGAGCAAGGCGATCTGGGCTTCGGTGTCGCGGATCCGCGGCACCCGGTGCAGCAGCACCTCCTCCTCGGTCAGCAGGCAGGCGGCGAGGATCGGCAGCGCCGCGTTCTTGTTGCCGGCCACGGTGACCTCCCCCGAGATGGGGACGCCGCCCTGGATCACGAACTTCTCCATCAGCTTGCCCGCTCCGAGCTCATCGGGCTAGGGTAACGACCGGCCATGAGGCGACGGTGGACGATCGGGATCGGCGTCGTTCTGGTGCTCGTCGTGCTGCTCGTCGTCAACGCCCTGGTGGTCGACGGAGAGACCGAGAGCGCCCACGTCACCATGCCCGGCGGCCGCATCCTCGACCTGCCCGACGGCGAAATGCAGGTCCGAGAAGGCGGCCCTCGCGCGGGCGCCCCGATCGTCCTCATCCACTGCTTCAGCTGCGCAATGGACTGGTGGGACGGGATGCTGCCGATGCTCGAACGCAGGCACCGGGTCGTCGCCGTCGACCTGCTCGGCCACGGCGGCTCGGAAAAGCCCGCCTCCGGCTACACGCCGCAGATCCAGGCCAAGGTCGTTGCCGAGGCGCTGGAAAGGCTGCGGGTGAGCGACGCCACGGTGGTCGGCCACTCGCTCGGCGGCGCCGTCACCGTCGCCCTCGCCCAGGAACATCCGCAGCAGGTCGGACGGGCGGTGATCATCGACATGCCGCCCGACAACTCCTACGGCGATCTCGGCTTCCATCGCCGGCCTCGCCTTTCAGCCGGTGCTCGGCGAGGCGCTGTGGCAGATCAAGCCCGACTTCTCGGTCCGCGACGGGCTCAGCGTCGCCTTCGCGCCCGGCTACGACGTGCCCGACGCCTTCGTCAAGGACGTCAAGCGCCTGACCTACACCGCCTACGACGACTCGCCTGGCGGCAACGACGACTTCCTGGACGAAGAACCGCTCGACCAGCGGATGAAGGCCAGCGGCAAGCCGCTGATGGTCCTGATGGGAGCCGAAGAGCAGATCGTCAACGACCCGCAGCGGGCACTGGACCAGTACAAGCGGGCGGTCCCGCAGGCCGAGATCCACCTGATCACCGGCGCCGGCCACTCGCCGAACGTCGAGAAGCCGCGCGAGACCGCCGGCCTCGTCCTCCGATTTACCAACAGCGATTTGCCAAAAGGGCCCAAAAACAGGTAGTCTTTTCTGTGCGCGACGTCACGGAGCGTGGCCACGAGCCACAGCAATCTGCTTCGGGGAAAGATGTCCGCCAATTGCGCTTCTGGGGTTTGCGGAGCTACTGCCGACAGTAGCTCCGCGGCATGCCCTGAAACCGCTTATTTGCAGGGCTTTCCGGGTAGTCCTGCAACCAAGCTTGCAAAACCGCAATGCCGTCCGAGCACCCCTCTACCTTGTACGAACTGATGTTCGATCCGACCAAAAGACGACTAACCGACGCCGTCGACCTTCTAATCGACTTCGCAACCCTCGGCGAGTACGGCATAGAGCCCGCTGGGAGGCCTCGCCAGGGTTGCGCAGACCCCTCTGCGGTCGCGGCCCCACGTCGTGCAACCGGACGCTCCGCAGCACCCAGCCGCACCGCGATTCGCCGCGACGCCACGTGCAACCTCCTTCAAGAAGCAGGCTTCCGCAGCCCGCGCCACGATCTGACGCGGTAGGCGAGGCGTTCTAGAAGCAAGCGATGGGCCGCGA